>Ga0247814_10000972_pt1 | contig 18588 bp, 14 predicted proteins | sample UWRJL179409R1_FD_179947 | JGI IMG/M metagenome (GOLD analysis project Ga0247814, IMG submission 179947) | Plant litter microbial communities from Arlington Agricultural Research Station in Wisconsin, United States - UWRJ-L179-409R-1 | ecosystem: Environmental > Terrestrial > Plant litter >...
CCAAGGCCCTGTAGCTCAGTTGGTAGAGCGTTCGACTGAAAATCGAAAGGTCACCGGATCGACGCCGGTCGGGGCCACTCGGCCATTCTCGCGGCTTCTACGCGGGGGTGGCCGTTTTTTTATGCCCATTTGCGGCTGTAGCGCGCGGGCAGGTCGCACCGGCCCGCTGCGATCGCCGGCCGCGCTGGCTGAGCTGTATTCCACCGGACTTCGTGGGGGCGTTCGCCGGTACTCTTCATAGATGGAACTCGGCATCTACGGCGTCATCGGAATCGCCGTGATGGTCGCCGCAGCCGCGTTCTCCAAACGCCTCGGAGTAGCCGCACCCATCCTTCTCGTCGCCGCGGGCGTGGCCTTCTCTTACCTGCCAGGGGTTCCCGAAATCGAGGTTCCCGGCGAGTTGGTTCTCGACGTCCTTCTCCCGCCCATCCTGTACGCGGCGGCGATCAGCGTGCCCGTCGTCGACTTCCGCCGCAACCTCCGCACTATTACGAGCCTTTCTGTGGTGCTCGTTATTGTGACCGCGTTCGGCGCGGGCACCCTGCTGTTTTTTCTGCTTCCCGATCTGAATTTCGCGGCCGCAGTGGCGCTCGGCGCAATCATCAGCCCGCCGGATGCCGTGGCTGCCACTTCCATCGGCCGGCGGCTCGGCCTCCCGCCACGCATCCTGACTCTCCTTGAAGGGGAGGGGCTCGTGAACGATGCCACGGCACTGGTTCTCCTGCGCTCGGCACTCGCCGTCGCCGCGGGCGGCATTATCAGTCCGTGGGCAGGTGTTGTGGACTTCGGCTACGCCGTCGTTGTCGCCATAGGTGTGGGACTTGTCGCCGGTTTTGCCACCGTCTGGGTTCGCACGAAGCTCAACGACCCGGTGCTCGACACCGCGGTCTCGCTGGCAGTCCCCTTCGTCGCGTTTATGCCCGCACAGGCGCTCGACGCTTCGGGAGTCCTCGCCGTGGTTGTTGCCGGTCTCTACACCGGGCATGCCAGCCCCAGCCTGTTTGCCGCGCAGTCGCGCATCAGCGATCGCATCAACTGGCGCACCGTGCAGTTCCTGCTGGAGAACGGTGTCTTCCTCCTCATCGGGCTCGAAATCCGCACCCTGATCAACAACGTCGACAACAGCGTGCTCGGGGCGGGCGACGCCGTAATGATTGGCCTCGTCGCAACGGTCGCGCTGATGGTTCTCCGATTCCTGTGGGTCGGTCCCATGGTCTACAGCCTCCAGCGGCACGCCATGCGCGAGGAGAAAACGACCTATCGGATGCATCTCGCGTTGGAGTACTTCCGGACCCACCCCAGCCCGAGTGTGCGCCAGACCCGACGGCATCGACGTGCCGAGCGCCTCTACGATCGACGACGTGCAGACCTTACCCAGCTGAGGCGCGAAGGCATCGACTGGCGCGGCGGTATGGTGATCAGCTGGTCAGGGATGCGTGGAGTGGTCACCCTGGCCGCGGCACAATCTCTGCCAGAGGAGGGCATCCCCTACCGCGAGCAGTTGATCCTCATCGCCTTCACCGTCGCTGTGGTCACCCTCGTCGTCCAGGGTGGAACTCTGCCCTGGCTCATCCGGCTCCTTGGCATCCAGGGCATCGACGCGAAGGAAGACCGTCGCGAACTAGCGACATTGCTCGACGAAATCAGCTTCTCGGGACTGACAGTGCTCGATGATCCCGAGGGCGCCGTGAACAGTTCCGAGCCCATCGATCCCGATGTGGTCGAGCGGGTGAGGCAGTCGTCGTTCCTCCGGGCGGAATCCGCATGGGAACGCGCACAGGAGATGGGCGCGTCCAGCGGTGAAACCCCGCACCGCCTCTACCGTGAATTGCGCCTCGCGGTGGTGCAGTCCGAGCGGGAAAGCCTGCTCGAGGCCCGCCGTCGTGGTGCGTATCCATCTCGAATTCTCGCTCAGGCGCAGGCCATGCTCGACCTCGAAGAGACACGGTTACGGCCCCCACGGGCGGACCACTAACACCATAGACACGAACGCCGGCAGCGCCGCTAAGAGCCACATGTCGGTTATCGTTTAGTGTCATGCCGATACGCGGGTCTGCGCTAATCGAGCGTCGAATCGCTTCCGCACCAGCACAAATATGTATAGAGTATTACTCAGCATTGGTCGATGCACGCGGCCGACAACTAATTACCGGATGAACACGGGGCAATATGAGGTGGCTACGCAAGGCACTTCACCACGCCCTTGTCGCGAGTCATCCGCGTAACCGCTTCTGTCTCTGGTGCGGCCGCGAGGTCAGCCGCGACGAAGGGCACCGCTTACCGCACGGGGCGTACTGCGATGAGACCCATGCCGCCAAAGACCGGGACTTCCGACACCCGAAGGCGTAGTCCGCCTGCGGCCGTGGCCTCGCTGGGCTGGTCGCAACACTAGTCGCGTGCAGCCACACCCCAGCGGTCTCGGGACGCAGCATGGATGATCTCCAGCAGCGAGTACCGCACCAGCTCGGGGTTACCCACCGCGGGAAACACCTCGGCCTCCAGCGCACGCGTCGCCTCGAGGGCCCGGTCGCCAGCTTCCGTGCGCGCCACGTAGCGGCGGCGCCGATCGGCAGGGTGGCTGGTCCGTTCGACAAACCCGGCGCGTTCCAGCCGGTCGACCGTGCGCGACATGGTCTGTGCTTCGACCCGCGCTTGGTGAGCGAGGTCCGTCTGGTCGAGCTCACCAGCATCGAGCAGGTGTAGGGCGATCAACCCCGCGTGTGTGAGGTCGCGCTGCTCCAGTGCCTCCTGCCAGGCGTGCTCGACGAGTCGCGCCGCAGTAGAGAGGAGTCGACCGATAGGCCAGGACTCGATCGGGTCGGATGCGCCAATGGGAGTGGCAGCCGCATTCGCAGTCGGATCAGCAGCCAGATTGGCAGCCAGATTGGCAGTCACAGTCAGATCAGCAGTCAGATCGGCAGCGGGAGCGGCGGCGGGATCAGCAGCGCCGCGATCCACTATTGGGTCTGTCATCGAGGTCCCGTCCGGTGATACGGTGAAATAGTCAGCTAGCTGATAGTAAACCAAGAAAGGTAGTTTTATGAGCACCTCGCGCGACATCATCCGCCAGATCACCGTGCTGGTGAGCGCCGTCCTTGGCATCATCGGAGTGGCCATCGGGTCGGGCGCCCTCGGCGGCACACCCACCAGCGAGGTCGCCGGCGGTGCACTCAGCGCCGACGCAACACCCATCGCCCCGGCCGGGCCCGCGTTCTCCATCTGGTCCGTTATCTACGTCGGTCTCATCGCCTACACAATCTGGCAGATGCTGCCCAAACAGCGCGCGGACGAACGTCAGCGCCGCCTCGGCTACCCCATCGCCGCCTCCCTGCTCCTCAACGCGGCATGGCTGCTCAGCACCCAGGCCGACCTGCTCGCCCTCAGCGTGCCGATCATTGTGGTGCTGCTCGCCGTCCTGGTCTGGATCTTCCGCATTTGTCGCGCCATGCCTCCGCGGATGGTCATCGAAGCGATTGTTGTCGACGGCACGATGGGCCTCTACCTCGGTTGGGTGAGCATCGCCACCGCCGCAAATATTGCTGCTGTTCTCACGGCATCCGGATTCACCGGCTTCGGCATCAGCCAGGACATCTGGGCCGTTATTGTGCTCGCTGTCGCCGGCGCGGTCGGCGTGCTGATCGCGATCTACGGCAGCGGCCGGTTCGCCCCCACCGTGGCGCTCTGCTGGGGCCTCGCCTGGGTTGTTGTCGGTCGACTGACTGGTGACCTCATCTCGGTTCCCGCCGCGGTCACCGCAGTCGTCGCCATCGTTGCGGTGGTCGGCGTCACGGTCATTCGCCGTGCGGGTGTGAGGGCATCAGCTATGGCCCGCGTATAGCGACTGTCCGATCCGCAGCATCCACCCATCACCGTCAGCTGCGGGATGCGCTGGCGCAACGTCCGGAAGTGCAATGCCAGAGCTTCGGCATCACCCTCATCGGGACCGCCCGCCGCCTCGATTTCGGCGTGACTGCGGGTGGACGCATTCGCCCGCAACCCCCGGATGCGGTGGACCCAGGCATCGTGCGCGTCGAGATCGGCGGGCAGGTGCGAGGGGTGGGCGCAGTTGACCATGTAGTACTCGGGGTACACATCGGTCTCGCGGTCGACGGCGTAAATCGCCTGGCGCAGGCTCTCCCCGCTGGCGAGCAGGCCGTCCGTCTCGACCGTGAACGAGATCACCACGGGCATGGCGGCGGCTTCGGCGGCGCGGGCCAGGCCGATCGCCTCGTCGCTGTAGGTGAACGTGAGTCCCGATACGTAGTCGGCCTCAGTGTCAGCAAACACCGCCACCTGCCGGAAGTGGTACTCGGCCGCCTCCGCCGCGGACTGCCGGGCACGCGGGTGGAACCCATCGCCGCGCGGGCCGACCACCCCCGCGATCACCACGGGCGTCTCGGGAGTTTCGTAGCGCAGCCGCACCTCCTCCGCCAGGCGGATGCCTTCCCGGTTGACCTCTTCGAACTCGTCCCGTGAGTAACCGAGGCGGGTGGACCAGTCGGGATTCGCGCGCCAGGTCGGGGAATCCACGTTGAACGGAAGACCCGCCTCTTGCGCGATCGCGGCATTTTCGTCGAAGTAGTCGAGGAGAACGCGCCAGCCGTGTTCGGAGCGGAGAAGTTCGCACGCGGCGAAGTGGGGAAGTTCGATTCCGTCACGGTAGATCAGGGTGGTTTCCAGACCGCCGTCCGTCAACATCGTCACGCCGTCTGTCATCTGTGGCAATGCGTTGCGGTATCTCGCCACGCCGCCCCCTCGGGTTGTCTTGACGGTCGATGACTCGTCGTTGGGCCACCGAATTGGGCCACCCTAGCCCCCTCTTTGGGGGCGCAGCAAGAGCTCTTTTTTCGCTATGAACCTTCATGCTGTTCAGCCCCCACGAATTAATTCTGCGCAGGGCGGGCATCTCCCAGCGATCGCTCATAGGCTTGTCAGATGCCTACCATCAACCTGACCACCGATGACTTCGAAAAGACTGTCCTCGACTCTGGAATCGTCCTTGTGGACTTCTGGGCCGAGTGGTGCGGTCCGTGCAAGCAGTTCGGCCCGATTTACGAAGACGCCAGCAACAACAACCCCGACATCACGTTCGGCAAAATCGACACCGAGGCCGAGCAGCAGCTCGCGAGTGCCGCCGGGATCACCTCCATCCCCACACTGATGGCGTTCCGCGACGGTGTGCTGGTGTTCGCCCAGCCGGGAGCACTTCCGGCCCCCGCCCTTACCCAGGTGATCGATGCCGTTCGCGGACTCGACATGGACAAGGTGCGTGAAGATATCGAGGCGCAGCGCAACGCTGCACCCGAGGCGCAGTCCGAGGTTCAGTAGCTCGTTCGAGCGCTGGCTGGTTCCAGCAGTAGCCGATTCGAGCACTGGCTGGTTCCAGCAGTAGCCGATTCGAGCGCTGGCTGAATCCAGCAGCAGCTGATTCCAGCAGTAGCTAGTCCTGCAGCGGCTCGCTTATGAGCCGCACCTGGCCCGTCAACCAGAAATGCGGCCGTGACCCCTTCGCAGTGAAGGGGACACGGCCGCATTTGGTCGTTCTGGGGGGGGCTCGACGCCGGCGTTCTCGGCAATGCCGTTACCCGGCTGCGCCACTGCCCAAACGCGGCGTTACCCGCGCCAGCCATGTCCTACGAGTGGCTTAGTCCTCGTCGGTGATGAGGTTCAGCGTGACGGGGATGTTGCCGAGCGTTGCACGCGAGTAGGGGCACACCTTGTGGGCGGCTTCGAGAAGCTGCTGGCCCACGGTCGGGTCGATGCCGGGCACCTGGGCGTTGATGGTGACCTGGAAGTCGAAGCCGGCTGCCATTCCTCCAACTACGTTGACCTCGAGGGTCACGGCGGAGTCGGTCATGTCGACCTTCTGCGAGCGCGCGATGGCCTTCATGGCGTTGTGGAAACATGCGGCCCAGCCGCTGGCGAAGAGCTGCTCGGGGTTGGTGCCCGCTGCGCCGTTTCCGCCCATTTCCTTGGGGATGGAGAGATCGAGGTTGAGGCGGTCATCGCTCGTGACAACCTTGCCTTCGCGTCCGCCCCAAGAGGTGGCGCTTGCGGTGTAGATGACGTCGGTCATGATGAACTTCTTCCTTGTGGTGAGTGTGGTGAGTCGTCCGTTGTGCGGTCGACGTGTTCCACGCTACATGCTTCGTATTTGAAACAACTGGGAAGAAGGTCCCGTCCCGTCATTCCGCCGAGGCGACAACCTCGAGCAGCTGTTCGCCATACATGTCGAGCTTCTTCTCACCCACACCACTGATGCCACCGAGCTCAGCGATGGACTCCGGCCGCGACAGCGCGATCCCCCGCAGGGTGGCGTCGCCGAAGATAATGTAGGCCGGAACCGCCTGCTCGCGTGCGGCAGCCGCACGCCACGCGCGCAGCTTTTCGAACAGACCGGTCGCTTCGGCGGGCAGGTCCGAGGGCGCCGCCGACTTGCGCGACGACCGTAGCGTCTTCTCTGGCTCACGACGCAATAGCACCTTGCGGGACCCGTCGAGCACCCCGCTGCTGGTCTCGGTGAGCACAAGGGTGCCGTAGCCGTCACCGTGCACGGCGAGGAATCCCTGCGCCAGGAGCTGACGCACCACCCCGCGCCACTCGGTGTCGCTGAGGTCGGCGCCGATGCCGAAGGTGCTCAGCGTGTTGTGTTTCTGTTCCACAATGCGCGGGGTCTGTTTGCCGCTGAGGATGTCGATGAGGTGGCCCGCGCCGAAACGCTGGTTGCGCTCGCGCTGCAGGCGCACCACGGTGGAGAGGAACTTCTGGGCGGGAATCGTGCCGTCCCATGCTTCGGGCGGACGCAGGCAGGTGTCACAGTTGCCGCAGGGCTCAGACTTCTCGCCGAAGTAGGCGAGCAACTGCACGCGACGGCACTGAAGCGTTTCGCACAGCGCGAGCATGGCGTCGAGGTGCTGGCCGAGTCGCTGGCGATGAGCACGGTCGCCCTCGCTCTGGTCGATCATCCGGCGCTGCTGAACCACGTCCTGTAGTCCATACGCGAGCCAGGCGGTGGCGGGGAGTCCGTCTCGACCGGCACGACCGGTCTCCTGGTAGTAGCCCTCGACGCTTTTCGGCAGGTCGAGGTGAGCGACGAACCGCACGTCGGGTTTGTCGATGCCCATTCCGAAAGCGATGGTCGCCACCATCACAATTCCGTCCTCACGGAGGAAGCGCGACTGGTTACGCGAGCGCACGGCGGCGTCGAGACCGGCGTGGTACGGCAGTGCCGGGATGCCCTGCTCCACCAAAAATTGTGCGGTCTTCTCCACCGAGGCGCGAGACAGGCAATAGACGATGCCCGCGTCCCCGGCATGCTCGCCCCGCAGCATGGCGAGGAGCTGCTGCAGCGGTTGGTTTTTTGTCTCGATGCGGTACTGGATGTTCGGTCGGTCAAAGCTCGAGACGAAGTGCCGGGCGGACCCGAGGTCAAGACGCTCGGTGATCTCGTGGTGGGTGACCTCGGTTGCTGTTGCGGTCAGCGCGATACGCGGGACAGCGGGCCACCGGTTGTGCAGCATGGAGAGCTGCAGGTAGTCGGGACGGAAGTCGTGCCCCCACTGCGACACACAGTGGGCCTCGTCGATCGCGAACAGCGCGATCGTGCCGCGATCGAGGAGCTCGGCGGTCGACTCGATCCGCAACCGCTCGGGGGCGAGGTACAGCAGGTCGAGTTCACCGGCGACGTAGGCGGATTCAACACGCCTGCGCTCGGTGGGGTCTTGGGTCGAGTTGAGGAAGCCGGCCCGCACGCCCACTGCGGTGAGCGCATCCACCTGGTCCTGCATCAGCGCGATGAGCGGAGAAATCACCACACCGGTGCCCTCGCGGACGAGTGCGGGGATCTGGTAACACAGCGATTTGCCGCCACCGGTCGGCATCAGCACAAGGGCGTCGCCGCCAGCGATGACCTGCTCGATGATCTCTGCCTGGGATCCCCGAAAGGAGTCGTAGCCGAACGTTTTCTCGAGTACTGAAAGCGCCGGGGTCATAACTGACGAGTTTACGAGGTGCCGCCGACAGCTGGTGGCGTAGTGGGGTCGACCTGGGGAGAATTGCTGCCGGTCACGGGCTGGGTGGTGTTGCCGGTCACAGGCTGGGTGGTGCTGGCGGTCGAGTCGGGCTGGGTGGTGCTGGCGGTCGAGTCGGGCTGGGGGGTGCTGGGGATCGGTATGGATGCCGCGGGAGGGGCTGTGCCGGGCGGGGGGACGTCGCGCGTCCGAGCATCCACCACGGGTTGCACCGGGCTGACAACGGGGAGGGTGCGCGACAGACCCGAGCGGCGGAACAACACGTCGATCCCCCACGCGTAGAGCGGCAGGAGGATTGCGGCGGCCAGCAGACCTTCGGGCGAGCCATTGGACTCGGTCACGTTCTCGAATCCGAGCGCGGGAATCGAGAAGGCGAGCACATTGGTGAGGATGTGCACACCGATAGCCGCCTCGAGCCCCCCGGTGCGGAGGGTGACCCAGGCGGCCACGAGGGCGAAGACGAGCACTTCGAGGAGTCCCCAGGCGTTGTAGATGTGGCCGAGGACAAAGGGGATGGTCGACGCAACGAGAGCGATGGCGGGCCAGCGCAGCCAACCACCCACGGCCTGCATCACAAAGCCGCGGAAGACGTACTCTTCGGCGCTCGCCTGCAGCGGCACCAACAGGAGAATCACGGTGAGCGACAGCGCGAAGGTGCCCGCCGAGACCGTCGCCGCGCCGAGCGGCTCACTGTCGACGAAGGGTGCGATCCCGTATCCGATGACACCCTGCACACCGATGTAGGCGACGGCGGGGAGTAGAGCGACCCCGAACCAGCGCCAGCGGATCCGGCCAGCGACCGACGACAGGTGGCCGAGGCCGCCGAGGCCCAGGGCGCGGCGAACGATGACGAGTGCGGGCGTCATCAGCAGCACGCTGATGAGGAGCGCGGCGATCGCCAGCGGGCTCGTGAGCACAGTATTCGGGGAAAGGAGCTGGCGGGTGTACTCGATGTACTCCGCGTCCGACAGCAGTGCCGAGGCAACAAAACCCACTACTCGCAAGATCAGTAAAGCGATGACGAAGTACAGCGCGAATCCGGCGGCGGCGACAACCAGGGGCTTCCACCACCGGTAGTTGGGGTTGGCGCGTGCCAGCCGGTGATAGCCAAGGGGCGCAGAGGAGGATGTCACGCGCCGATCCTAACGACGCCCACTGAAACTAGGCCGCTGACACTGGTCGGGATGTGCCGCTCAGTACATCACCACCCCGGCCGGCCAACTGGTCGAGGCTCCGAGGTGGTCGTCACCAGCAAATCGAGCGGTGAGGAGGTGGACTCCTCGTCCCAGCGTGGGCAGGGTCACCGCGACTCGACCGCCATCCGCTTCGGTAAGGGTTGCGGAGGCGATCTGCCAGCCACCGTCGTAGATGGCCACATCACCCACCGGCACCACGTCGTTGTCGCCGGCGACACGAATTGTGTAGACCACCGCGTCGGAGGTGGGCAACACCAGCCGGTCGGGTGACGCGTTGGTTGTGGAGTCAAGCCGGCGAATCGATTTGGACGGGCTCGTCGACACCGCGTCGGCGTATCCCGGCGCGGTCGCCGTGACAACCACGGCGACTTCGGATCCGGCATCAGCGGGCTGCACCTGGTAGACCACATCGACTGCACCGGCTATCGGTTCGCCGTTGCGCGTCCACTGGTAAAACAGCGACGGATTCTCGACGGCGAACTGTGCCTCGGCGGCCGTGAGGTCTTTGCCCACTCGGGGCGCACCATGGATCGCCGGCGGGCTGATCACCGTGATGGGTTCGGCGGGCTGCGCGGTTTCCAGCGGCAGGGTGAGGGACGTGCCCGTGGTGGGCACTGTCACCGTCAGTGTGGTGGTTCCCGTGAGCTCATCAGGCAGGCGTACGGTGACCGTCGCGCGGCCGGATTCGTCAGTCGTGTCGATGATCGTGGGGTCGATGGGGGCGGATGTCGGCTCGACGGGGTCCTCGGCTGCGCCCACGGCAGCACCCTGGTCGGTGGCGTCCTCGCCGGTGCCGTCCTGGTCGGTGCTGTCTTGGCCGGCGCTGTCTCGACCGACGCTCTCGTGTTCAGCATTTACGCTCACCACCACCAGCGTGTCCGCCGTCGTCCGGTCTGTACTGAGGAGCAGGGACGACAGACCCACGGTCACTTCTTCGCCACCCTCGTAGGGGCCGGGCGGAGTGAGGCTCACACCCACCGCGCGCTGCGCAGTGGTGGGGCTGACCTCGCCGACCTCAGCGAAATAGCCGACCATACTCTGCAGGTCGACTCGGCCGGAGTCTGCTCGATCAGTGCCGTCGGCGAGAGCGCTGAAGTTGTCCCCGCCAGAAGCCAGGAACGAGTTGACCGTGGCACGCACGGTGTCGCCGTCGGCGACGGGCTCACCGTTGAGCACGATTGTGCCGATGTGCTGCCCGGCAGGGGCCGCGGGGTCGTAGGTGTACTGCAGCTCCTGCGAGACCCCGAGCTTGAGGAACGGACGGCTCGCGGTCGCGGGCTGCCACTGTTGTTCAAGCACCTGGCGCAGCTGCACGCCGGTGAGGGTCAGAGTCAGGAGGGTGTTGGCAAACGGCTGCACACTCGCCGCCTCGCGGTAGGTGACGGTGCCGTCGGGATCCTCCGGCGAACTCGACGCGTACAGCAGGTCGGCACGGAGTCCTCCCGGGTTCATCAGGGCGAACTGGCTGCCCGTGTCGACGGTCGCGGCTTGCTGGACGTCCGCAACAAAGTTGCCGAGGGTCGACTCGCCTCCACGGTTCTCCGTGACTCCATCGGACTGACGTGCCCGGGTGAGGTCAGCGGTGATCCGCCCCACCGGGACCGCACCCTCAACGTCGGCCACCGCCACGGCATCCGCCACAATCGCTTCGACGCCGGCATCCGGCGAGTAGGCACCGAAGAGGGGAAGCACCTCGCCCGTGATGTTCACGAGGTCTCCGGCGGCATCAACTCCGACGGTGAGTCGACCAAGCGACTCCCCGTACTGCCCGGCCTGGAGCACCGGTCGAGGGATGCTCGCGCCCGGAGCGGGAATGTTGTGGACGTAGGTCTGATGGGTGTGAGCCGACACAATGGCGTCGACCGAAGCATCCACCCCGGTCACCACCGTGCCAAACGCCGACGCATCGGTCGACGCCGCCAGATCGGGCGACGCTGCACCCTCGTGCACCAGCAGGATCAGAACGTCGGCCTCGCCGTTGGCAGTATCGCCATCGCTTAGCTGCAGGGCCACCCGGTTGACGGCGGGCACAATCGCGCCGACTTCGATGTCGGTGATGCCGGCCGGGCTCACCAACGACGGCAGCTCCTCGGTAACGGCCCCGATGAATCCCACGGTTGTTTGGCCAACCTCCTGAAGGGAGTACTCCTCAAATGCCGGATCGCTGGTGCCCGCCTTGTAGACGTTGACTGCGAGATAGGGGAATGCGGCGGCGGGCAGAATGCGGTCGCGCAGGTCGGCCGTTCCGGTGTCGAACTCGTGATTGCCGAGGGCGCTCGCGTCGAGTCCGATGGAGTTGAGGGCATCCAGCGTCGGCTGGTCTTGCTGGATAAACGAAGTAAACGTCGAGGCCCCGATGGAATCGCCCGCCGACACAACCAGGGTTTCGCCGCTCGCTTCGAAGGACCGCACGGCGCCCGCGAGAACGGCAGCGCCCGCCGCGGGGTCCGCCGCCTCGAGCCGACCGTGGAAGTCGTTGATGGTGAGGATGGTGAATGTGGAGGCCGGTGCGGGGTCCGGGGGGATGGGGGCGTCGGGCACTGCGCCAAGGGGAACCGCGGCAGCCGGCGCAGCCACCAGCAACGGCACACCCAGGGCCAGCACGGCAGAGGCAGCTAGGGCACGGGCCGAAATCGCTCTCGGTATACAAGTCCACATATGAACGTCTCCTTCAGCGCAGACATCCCCCACGAACACCCTTCCGGGATACTTTTCAGCGTAAGCATCACCACCGACAAATGTCGAGGAGTGGTCCGCTCCCTGTGGACAACCCTCCGTACTCCCCCGCTGTGCACCAACACCGATGCACGGGAAGGCACGAATGATCGCGGTACTCATCGGAATCACGAGCGCCCTGGTGTTCGGCGCCGCCGATTTTCTCGGCGGTCTCGGCGCGGCTCGCATCAGTCCGCTGCGGGTGACTGCCATATCCGCGGCATCCGGCCTCGTGATTCTGCTCGGCGCAACAACCCTTATCGACGGCACCGTGTCGTCTGAGGCGGTGGCCCTTGGCGCGCTGTCGGGAGTGACCGGCGCGATTGCGATCTCCCTGCTTTACGCGTGCCTCGCGATTGGCCCGATGAGCATTCTGTCGCCGCTGACCGCCGTCGTGTCGGCGATTGTTCCGCTGACCGTGGGGCTCGCGCAGGGTGAACGCCTGCGTCCGATCGGGTACGTCGCGATTGTGCTCGCGCTGGTCGCCGTGGTGCTGGTGGGATTTGTGCGCGAGAAAAATGCCGTGCGGCCGAGTCTGACCGCGCTGCTGATGGCAATTGGATCCGGCGCCATGATCGGGGTGTTCCTGGTCATCATCGACCTGACCCCCGACAATTCCGGGCTGGTGCCGCTGGTCGCCAATCGTGCGGTGACCGCGATACTGATGGTGCTGGCCGTTGGTGCGGTGTGGTGGTGGATGCGCTGGCGCCAGCCCTCAGACGTGGGCGACCAAGCATCCCCCACCATCGGCATCACCCGATCGGGCTGGCGCGCGGGACTCGGCTTCGCGATCGCCTGCGGGGTGGTGGACTCCGTCGCCAACGCAGGACTGCTGCTCGGCCTCCGACTCGGGGAGCTCTCGGTGATGAGTGTGCTGACCGCGCTCTACCCGGCGGGCACCATTGTGCTCGCCGCGGTTGTGCTGCGCGAGCGCATCGCCGTGGTGCAGTACGTCGGCCTCGCGCTGGCGATTGGGGCGGCGGGGTTACTCGCGCTGGCGTGAGTCACCGCAGGCCACACAGTCGTGAGGCGTGCAGTCGCTCAACGCACGGTGACAGACCGGTCGTCGCTAGGCGCGAACCGACTTGAGCGCGGTCTCGATCAGTTCAACGATGGCGAGCGGGGCGACCTCAGGCGTGAAGTGGCTCGCGGCAACCTCGCTCGTGATGGAACCAGCGCGGGCAGCCATAAAGCGCTGCACCTCGGGGCGCAGGCTTTTGTCCTTCGACGCGACCTGGTACCAGCTGGGGCGCTTCGACCAGGCGGGGGTTCCGCTGTACTGCAGGAAGATCGGTTCGGCGTTGGGGCGAGCCTGCTTGGTCAGCACAACACGACGCTTGACGTCGACATCGGGGCCGATCTCGTCCCAGTACTGTTCGCTGCGGTCGAATTCCAGCTCGCCGTTGTCACCCATGGAGGTGAAGGCTTCGGACTCGGCGGCCTCGTACTTCGCCACGATCGAGTCAACGGACTCACCGAAGTCGGGGGCGAACGCCGCGATGTAGACGAGCCCCACCACGTTGGGGTGGTTGCCCACCTGGGTCATCACGGCTCCACCGTAGGAGTGTGCGACCAGGAGTACGGGTCCGTCGATGGCGTCAACGATGGAACGAGTGTGGGCGGCGTCTCCGTCCAGGGAGAGCAGCGGATTGCGCACCAGGGTGAAGGCGTGTCCGCGGGCTTTGAGAAGCGGGGCGACGTTGCGCCAGGTTGCTTCGGATCCGCCGGCGCCGTGAATCAATACAAGATGCATACCTTCACCATATATCTGTCACGACAGGGCAAAATCCGGCCGGTCCAGCCGGGCCAGGAACGCCACGCGCGAACGCCCGAGAGATCAACCTGCCACAACGGAGATATCAGTACGGTCAGATCGAGTACGGTCAGATCGAGTAATACGCCGCATCACTGTAGAACGCAGCATCCGGAGCAGGATCTTTCGGTGACCGCTGCCGAACGACTGCGGGCACACCGGTGAGAACGGAATACGCCGGAGCATCCTTCAGAACCACCGCATTTGCACCCACAACGGAATGCGCACCAATCACCACGGGACCAAGCAGTGTCGCCCCGGCACCCACCACAACCCCGTTACCGAGGGTCGGGTGACGTTTGTTGTGCGCCATGGTTCGCCCACCGAGCGTGACCGAGTGGTAGAGCATCACGTCGTCGCCGATGATGGCGGTCTCCCCGATCACCACACCCATTCCATGGTCGATAAAAAACCTGCGACCAATCGTGGCGCCGGGGTGGATCTCGATACCGGTGAGAAAACGCACCAGCTGCGAAATCAGGCGCGCCAACAAAAACCTGCGGGCGCCCCACAGGCGATGGGTGAGGCGGTATCCCCAGATCGCATGCAACCCCGAATAGGCAAGGAGGACTTCAACGCGCGACCGCGCAGCAGGATCTCTCCGCCGCGCGGTCGCGATGTCCTCCCGGGCCCGGGAGAAAAAACTCATGTCTGACTAGTCCTGAATGTGGTGTGAACGCTGAGGGTGTTGTTGGCGCTGACGATCGCGTTAGTTCTGAAGATTTCGTTAGTCCTGACGATCGCGTTAGTCCTGGAGATCTTCATAGAGGACGGTGGAGAGGTACCGTTCCCCGTAGCTGGCAACAATAACCACAATGGTTTTGCCGTCGTTTTCGGGACGGGCGGCCAGCTCGAGTGCAGCGGTCACGGTCGCGCCGGACGAGATGCCGGCGAGGATGCCCTCCTCCGCAGCGAGACGACGAGCCATCGCCACAGACTGCGCGATGTTGACGTCGATGACCTCGTCGTAGACCTCGCGGTCGAGAATCTCAGGCACAAAGTTCGCGCCGATGCCCTGGATCTTGTGGGGTCCGGGCGCTCCGCCATTGAGGATCGGCGACTCGGCGGGCTCCACGGCAACAACCTGCAGGCCGGGCTTCTGCTCCTTGAGGAAGTTGCCCGCACCCGTGATGGTGCCGCCCGTGCCGATGCCGGAGACGAAGATGTCGACGGCGCCGTCGGTGTCTTCCCAAATCTCGGGTCCGGTGGTGGCACGGTGGATGGCCGGGTTGGCCTCGTTCGCGAACTGCTTCGCGAGAACGGCACCGGGGGTGTTCGCGACAATCTCGGCGGCCGCATCGACGGCACCCTTCATTCCGCCGGCGCCGGGGGTGAGCACCAGTTCGGCGCCGTAGGCACGCAGCAGGGTGCGACGTTCCTTGCTCATGGTCTCGGGCATGGTGAGAATCACCTTGTAGCCGCGGGCCGCTCCGACCATCGCGAGGGCGATACCAGTGTTGCCGCTGGTGCCCTCGACAATGGTTCCGCCGGGCTTGAGCTCGCCGGATGCCTCGGCGGCGTCGACGATGGCGACACCCAGGCGGTCCTTGACGCTGGCGGACGGGTTGTAGAACTCGAGCTTCGCCAGCACGGTCGCGCCGAGGCCTGACGCCACGGAGTTCAGTCGCACCAGCGGGGTCTTGCCGAAAACCTCGGTGATGTCGTTGTAGATACGACTAGACATGTAGATGTTCCTCTCGGGTGGTCTCGTGCGCACAGCGCCTCGTCGTTGAGTTTAGGGAGTTTGCGAGGAGCGCTCGCCATTATTACTCCCCTTGTACTACCTCCGCGGGTGTCCGCACATTCCTGTCTGTGTAGTGCCTGAAAATGCAGTGCCTGAAAAGCGTGGGTTCGGGATGCCCTGGGCTAAACGTCCGGGATCAGGCGCTTGCCCATCCCCACCGCGTTGTCCAGGTCGTAGCCGAGGCTGCGGTAGTACTCGATGACCCGCTCGTTGCCCGCCCGCACCTGGAGGTTGATTTTGGGGCATCCACGATCGCGCAGCAGATTTTCGGCGTGCGTCATCAGCGTGCGACCGTAGCCTTCACCCTGGCTGGACGGCGTCACGGCGAGGTAGTAGACCCAGCCGCGGTGCCCGTCGAACCCGACCATCGCGGTGGCGACAACCACGCCGTCGACGTCGCCAACCAAAAACAGCTCGGGCTGTTCGGTGAGTTTGCGTTCGATGTCGCGGTAGGGGTCGTTCCACGGTCGGACGAGGCCGCAGTCGGTCCACAACTGCACAACGGTGTTGGTGTCGGCGGGGTCGAACGCGCGGATCAGCATCGCCCCATCGTGCCCCGTGGTGCGCTCGTTCCCAAATTCACGGTGGGATCGTCGACCCACACCCCGCCGTTAACGGGCAATGGCGCCCACCCGGAGGTGGACGCCATTGCGGTGATGCGTTGCTGTGGTACTAACTGCGGAATGCCTCTGCAGGTGGTGCGTCAGGATTCCTGCTGCGAAACCCTGTGGTGCGGTGGTGCGGGTGACCGAGCTACTTACAGAGCGGCGAGGTCGCGGATGACGTTGTCTCCGGGGTTCGCCGACTGGGTCGTGGCCTTGATCTCCGCACGGCTGAGCAGCTCGTCCATCCGGCGACGACGCGCCTTGCTGACCAGCGTGACAACCGTTCCCTGCTTGCCCGCGCGGCCGGTGCGGCCGGAGCGGTGCAGGTAGGTCTTGTACTCGTCGGGAGCATCCGCCTGGATAACCAGGGTGATGTCGTCGACGTGGATACCGCGAGCAGCGACGTCGGTGGCGACCATCACGTTGACGCGGCCACTGGTGAGCAGCTGCAGGTTGCGGGTACGACGCGACTGGTTGAGGTCACCGTGGAGGCTGGTCGCGCCGATGCCGGCGTCTTCCAGCTGGTCGGCGAGCTGCTCGGCGAAGGCACGGGTGCGGGCGAAGATCAGCGTCTTGCCGTTGGTGCCGGAGGCGAGCTCCTCGATGATGCGGGTCTTGTCGCGCTGCTCGATGAGGAGCACGCGGTGGTCGATCGTCGACGAGGCCTGGTCTTCACCGGCAACCTCGTGAACCGCAGGGTTCTTGAGGAACTGCTTGACGAGGGTGGCAACACCCTTGTCGAGCGTGGCGGAGAAGAGGAGACGCTGGCTGTCAGCCTTGGTCTCCTTGAGGATGCGCTGCACGGGCTCGAGGAATCCGAGGTCGCACATGTGGTCGGCCTCGTCGAGGACGGTGACAACTACGTTGCTGAGGTCGAGCTTGCCCTGTTCGATGAGGTCTTCGATGCGGCCGGGGGTTCCGACGATGATGTCGACTCCACGCTGCAGAGCACTGACCTGCTTGTACTGGGGGACTCCGCCGTAGATCTGGGTGGTGAAGAGGCCAACGCTGCGGGCGATGGGCTGAACGGTGCGGTCGATCTGCAGCGCGAGCTCACGGGTCGGGGCGAGGATCAGTGCACGGGGCTTGCGGCCCATCTGACGGTCCTTGCCACCGTTGTTCTCCATCAGACGCTCAACGAGAGGGGCACCGAAGGCAATGGTCTTGCCCGAGCCCGTCTTGCCGCGGCCAAGCACATCCTTGCCGGCGAGAACGTCGGGGATGGTTGCTGCCTGGATCGGGAACGGGCTGGGAGCGCCCATTTCGCCGAGCTGGCGAACGATGTTGGCGCCGAGTCCGAGGTCACCGAAGGTGACACCCTCAACGTCGACGGCCTGGATAGCTTCGGCCTCGAGGCGCTCAAGTACTACGTCGTCCTGCGGGGAGAAGGACGAGCCTGCCTCGCGGTTCGGGTAGAAGTCGCTGTTGCGACGTTCGGGACGCTCGGCGCTGCTGCGGTCGTTGAAGTCGCGGCGTGCGGGGCGGTCTCCGTACGAAGGACGCTCGGTGCGTGCAGGACGGTCGCTGTACGACGGGCGGTCGTTGCTGCGGGCGGGACGCTCGCTGCGCTCGGCACGGTCACCGTAGGCGGGACGCTCGGTGCGCGCCGGACGGTCGTTGTACGAGGGACGCTCGCCACGCTCGGGGCGGTCGCCGTAGGACGGGCGCTCCGTACGGGCGGGACGGTCGTTGTAGGAGGTACGGGGGTTGCGGTCGCCGGTCGCGGGGCGGTCGCCGTAGGCGGGACGCTCGGTGCGGGCGGGACGGTCGTTGTACGAGGTGCGCGGGTTGCGGTCACCGGTCGCGGGGCGGTCGCCGTAGGACGGACGCTCCGTGCGGGCCGGGCGGTCACCGTACGAAGGACGCTCGGTGCGGTCGCCGTAGGCGGGACGCTCGGTGCGAGCAGGACGGTCTCCGTAGGAAGGACGGTCGTTGCTGCGGGCCGGACGGTCACCGTAGGAGGGACGCTCGGAGTTGCCGCGTGCGGGACGGTCGCCGTATGACGGGCGGTCGTTGCTACGCGCAGGACGGTCGCCGTACGAGGGACGCTCGGAGGAGTTGCTGCGTGCGGGGCGGTCGCCGTAGGCGGGACGCTCTCCGCGAGGCTGGTAGGCCGGCTTTTCGCGGGGCTCCCAGTTGGGACGGCGGTCGGTCGCGGCCGGACGGCCACCATCGGCGTCGCGTCCACGGAACGGCTTGCGCTCACCGGAGGGAGCAGCCGAACGGTCGTTGCGGTCGTTGGAGGTCCAGCGCTGCTTGCCTGCGCCTGCACCACCCTCGGTGGGACGGCTACCGCGGTAGCCAGGAGTCTTGCCTGCACCCTTGGCGGCGGAGTATCCACCGTCGCGCTTGGGTGCGGATTTGTTGTATTCAGACATAGTTCTTTCCGGGTTATAAATCAGTGCATGAGAATGCGATGCAGCTACAAATTCGCTGCGCACTACTGAACCCGGGCGATCTTTGACCGGGGCCGTCACATACAATC
>Ga0247814_10000973_pt1 | contig 18587 bp, 17 predicted proteins | sample UWRJL179409R1_FD_179947 | JGI IMG/M metagenome (GOLD analysis project Ga0247814, IMG submission 179947) | Plant litter microbial communities from Arlington Agricultural Research Station in Wisconsin, United States - UWRJ-L179-409R-1 | ecosystem: Environmental > Terrestrial > Plant litter >...
CCCCCAATGAGGTCACTAGCTAACAGTATTGGAATCAACAGGATTTTTCGACTTCTCCGACCGGATAAATGTTAATTTCTGGAGTCTTTTGGATAACGATCTTCACTAATCCCGATTTTTCAGCCAAGAAGCTCGAGGTGAAGGTGGTGCTTTGCCCCGGCGCGAGCTCGGTCGTCACCGCACTGACGGGGTAGCCGGCGTCGGTAGTCGAGTGATGGGGAAGGTCGGCGCCGTTGCTCGCCACGCCGAGATTGGCGCTGCCGGGAACCCCGTAAACGTTCGTAATGATCTTGATATTGCCGGGGGCCACTCCGAATACACCTCCCCCGGTGACGTACTCGGGGAGGGAGACGGCGGCATCCGCCGGCGCGGTGTTCGTCAGCGTGACTTCCACGTCGAGCTGCGGCAGACCGTCGGCCCGGCAGACGCTCTGGCCCGTACTGATCCGGGACTGCAAGTATGTGCCCATCTTCGAGCCGGTCGCGTCGTTGAAGTAGACGCCGATGCGCGCAGTGTCGGCATCGCTTACGGGCAGCGCGCCCGCCAGGCTCGTCTCAACAAGCCGCGCCTGTTCCTCTTCATGCGCGCTCCAGACCAGTAGGCGGTGCTCCTCCCCGGCCCGCGCGAGCGCGTCGAGAAGTGGTGCGGGCTGCAAGGCACCCCCGGCTACCGCGTCGAACACCGCGGCAGCGGCCGCAGCGAAGAAAGCATCCTGCATTCGCGGGTCCGGGTATCGGGCGTAGACATCGCTGAGGAGTAGCGATGCAGCGTTGTCGCTGGTCAGAACGTCACCCGTCACCAGGGGGATCGGGCCGGTGGCCTTAAGCAGGTAGCTGAGCACCACCGGATCGACAGACATTACGCCGTCGACTTCGACGCCAAATTGCTGCCGCCACATCTCAGCGGCGAGCGGACCTGAGATTGGGAACTGTGGTGTGAGGTTGACGTCCTGAATGTACTTGCCGGTTATGTCACCGTACAGAGCCCGTGTTTCCAACGGAAGATCGAGCACAGACGCGTCCGCTTTCGGGAAGTCAGCCGAGGACGCCTGCTGGGTGAGTGACATCGCGCCATCCACAACAGTCAGTTGCGCGAGCGCTCCGGGGATTCCGCCAGTGGCTCGCAATTCCGCCGGGTTCTGGAAGAGCATCACGTAGTTGCGTTCACCCTCCGCCCCCATCATGGGCGGCAGTAGCGTTGCAGCCCGATCGACAGCATCGACCACCGTGGCCGCCTCCGTGACGGTGCGCTGCAGCATGCCTATCGCCTTGGCAACGACATCGACGAGTTGCTCTGTGTCAATCGCCTGGGCACGTTCATCCGCCGATCGGAGGGCGGTGGCAGTAGCAGCCAGGGCGGGCTGAGCGTCAATGAGCGGCTGCAACGGGATCGCCCCGTCGACGGGCGTAAATTCTTCAAGGCCAACCGAGGCGGTGACATCGACGATGGGCGCTATTGCGTCGCGGGAAACGTCGTCGAGAATGCCGGCGGCCTCACGCACCGCAGCAAGGTTGGAACCGACGAAGGGGATGAGTTCGGTGACTCGCCAAACCGGGTCGCTCGTCAAAGCGGCCGCATCCGCCGCTTTGCTTGTGAGGGTTGTCAGGCTCGCGTTGGCCGCGTCATTGTTGCCGGCGGTGATCTGACCAGCGAGTGCGGTGGCGGCGGGTACGGCCTCGTCGAGGGCGTTCTTCGCGAGCATCCCGCGCACCCCGACCCACGCACCGGCGAAGACCACCAGAGCTACAAGTGCGAGCACGATCCACAAAACAATGCGCGAGCGTCGTCGCTTACTGTTTCGGCGGGCGCGCAGTTCAACCCTTGAGTCAGGCATGGTGGCGGAACTCAGCCCTCAACGGACGTGATGGCCGCCGCCAGCTTGAAGCGATCCAGAATCACATCGATCGCCGGCACAAGCTGCTCGACGGTCTGCTGGTACACGTCGTCGCCACGACGGTATGGATCGATCACATCGTCGTCGAGTTCGTTCTCGGGCGGCGTGACGTAGCCGCGAAGAGCCGCAGCAGTATGCACGAGTTCGCTGAAGCGGGCGGCGGTGTCTGCCAGTGGGAGAGCCGCCACTGCAGCGAGATCCGCGGCCTGAACGGCCTCGAGAAGTCGAGCCAGCTCGCGGACCGTGAAGGTGTGCCGCGATCCCCGGGGTAGCAGGCTGACAATCTCGCTACGGTGTTCGCGAGACAGCGCAAGCACGAGATCGGCGTGGCGCAGGTGCTCGACAACGAGCGCACGAGCCCGGTGCCGCTCGGGATCGGGTACACCGTGCTGGTGGGCGATCGCTATGGTTTGATCGGTCATCGAATGACCAACAAGCGCACCAGTGCCCGAGCTCGCGACGTCGACGACGTCCCAGCGTTCGAGCCCCTTCCGCAGCAAGTACTCGGCAAGGGGAGACCGGCAAATGTTTCCGGTGCAGACGGTGAGAACTCTAAATCGCCCAGGCGTAGCGACCGACGCGTTCATGAGCGGGACTGCACCTTCGCCTTTTTGCCCTTGGCGCGATCCGCCTTCGCATCGATCTCGGCGCCGTATTCGTAGCCGTAGCCATAGCGTCCGTAGCCGTACGCGTCCGGCCCCTTCGTGGGAAGCATCGTGAGCACGATTCCAGAAACCTTCGAGCCGACTTTCTCAAGCGCCGAGATCGCCCCGTGGACGTGGTGCTTGTTCGCGCGTCCTGCGGCAACCACAAGGATGACCCCTCCTACAAAACGAGAGAGAATCGCAGCGTCAGTGACTGGAAGCAATGGCGGTGTATCAAAGAGCACCACGTCGTACTTCGCGCGTAGATCTGCGATCAGCCGTCCCATCGCAGCTGACCCGAGCAGTTCGCTCGGGTTCGGAGGCACTGTCCCTGCGGGAAGCACAGAGAGCCGCCCTCGTCCCCATTCTTGAATGACGTCGACTAGCGCAACGCGCCCAATTAGCACGTCCGTAAGACCCGCCGAACCTTCGAGCCCCATGTACTTAGCCACCTTCGGCCGACGCAGGTCGGCGTCGATTAGCAGGACTCGAACGCCTGAATCTGCAAGGGCGATCGCGAGATTTGCAGTGGTTGTACTCTTTCCTTCGCTCTGAACCGACGATGTGACGACGAAACTGCGCCCGCCCTGGCCGACGTCAAGAAACTGAAGGTTTGTGCGGAGCGTGCGGAAAGATTCCGCTCGCGGGCTGCGGGGATCATCTTGCACAATTAGCGGACGGCTGGTTGCCTTCGCGTCATACACGATGCCTCCAATAATGGCGGCATCGGTGACCGATTCAACATCTCGTTCGTTCCGGATGCGTGTGTCAAGAACGTGACGAAGGACCGCGAGACTGATGCCGATTGCCAAACCGATCAAAAGACCGAGAGCTATATTGAGCGGCACATTTGGGCTAATCGGAGCGCCAGGAACGATCGCTTGCTGCACGAGGGTGAGCTTGACGGCTGACGTTGCGTCTTCGACGGCCGGTGTCTCGATCCTATCTACTACGGTCGTCAGGCTTTTTGCCGTCGCGTTGGCGATATCGGCCGCCAGGACTGGATCCTCGTTCGACACTGAAATTTCGATAATTGACGTGTTCAAAGGCGCGGCAACCGTGATAGCTCTCGACAGCGAACCCTCATTTGTGGCCAGCTTGAGCTCCGCGATCACTGGGAGCAGCACTATTGGCGTCGTGGCGAGGTCCGAGTAAGTGTTAACCCGCTGGACCGTGAACGTATTTCCTTGAGCAAGGTCCGTTACAGATCCGCTCGACTGAGTAGAGACAAACACTTTGGAAGTTGCGCTGTACTGAGGCGTCTGCAACAGCGAAAAACCGGCGGCTCCCGCCACTCCCACGAGGGTAAGCGTGATGATCAAGATCCAGCTCTTACGAAGAATGCGGATGTAGTCATTCAGCTCCACGCGGGGCACTCTCCTTGGTGTGTTCATCAGAGGACCCTAGGCACCCCGGATCGATAGTCTGCCATAGGGTTACAGAAACGGACTTACAAGAAGATGGTCGAGCGGTGGCGTCGATGAGATGCTTTCGAGGCGAGCGGGGGGCGGCAAATGGCTCAAGGCGTCGCTCGGACGGCGCCCGTCGGCGCAGGATTTAGCTCGACGGCAGCGACTACCGCCCGAGGCCACCTTGGCGCCGGTCCAGTTGCTGTCTCTTTATCCGACACATCCTCTCCATCCCTCAATCTCGCGTCCGCCGCCAGAGTTTCGCGGCTGCGAGCCCGATCACGCCACTCGTGACGAACCGGCGGATCACATTGGTCGGGACACTAATTCTTGTCGCGTTACAGTAAGAGCGATGCCAAAAAGCAAAAAAGCGGTTTCTTCTATCCGTCGGTCACCGCCTCGAAAAGCGGACTGGCGACTCACTTACGCCCGCCGGTTGGCAATTTCCGACACTCTCGCGATCATCTGGGTAGTATTCGCCGTTCAATTATTGAGATTCGGTTTCGGCGAAACGTCGGTGAGCGGCCTGAACGGTCAAGCTGCAACCTCCGCGGGGTACGCGACAATTTCGGTCATTCTTGTCGTCTCTTGGTCGATCATCCTTGGCATTTATGGCAGTAGAGATTATCGAGTCCTCGGAACGGGGTTTGCCGAGTACAAGCGAATCGTTGACGCCAGTGTTCGGCTATTCGGCCTGGTCGCCATCGTGGCATTTCTGCTCAAAATCGATCTCGCTCGCGGCTATATACTGCTGGCATTTCCAGCAGGAATACTTGTGCTTACATTCACTCGATGGCTGTGGCGACAGTGGCTTGCGGTGCAGCGCGCAGACGGACTTTTCGTTTCCAGAGTCCTGCTAGTCGGAACATCCGAAGACACGCACAACATAGGCCGTGAGCTACAGCGACACCCGGATGCTGGCTACAAAGTTGTCGGCAAATGGCTCCCTGCGTTGGAGCACGATGTCTATTCGTCGGAATTGGGTGTTCCTGTCTTCGGCCGCGAGGAATCCGCGCAAGGCGCGATGAACGCAGTAGAAGCAGACACAGTGATCGTGACCAACTCACAGGTGCTTGGAACGAATGGTTTACGGGAGTTGAGTTGGTCTCTCGAACCCAGCCGTCAACACCTGATCATGGCGCCAAACCTTACCGATGTCAGCGGACCGAGAATCCATACGCGGCCCGTGGCCGGACTCCCGTTGATACACGTTGAAACTCCCCGCTACGAAGGCGGCAAACTTTTCGCGAAGCGAGCTTTCGACATACTTGGATCTACGACGCTGCTCCTGGCTCTGTCGGTTCCGCTCCTAATCCTCGCACTGCTCGTCAAAGTCACCAGCCGAGGACCTGTGTTTTATCGTCAGGTTCGAGTGGGCCTAAATCGGAAACACTTCGGCATGGTGAAATTTCGTTCGATGCGTGTGAACGCTGACGATGAGCTTTCCGAACTGCTCAGGGCTCAAGGCAGCCAAGACACACCTCTGTTCAAGGTGAGACATGATCCCCGCATTACTCGAATCGGGAAAGTCATGCGCAAGTACTCACTGGACGAGTTTCCTCAGCTAATCAATGTCCTCAACGGCAGCATGAGTTTGGTCGGCCCAAGACCACAACGAGACGGTGAGGTTGGGCTCTATGACAAAGCCGCATTCCGCCGGCTGCTCGTGAAACCTGGGATGAGTGGCCTATGGCAGGTAAGCGGGCGTTCCACTCTGAGCTGGGAAGACGCGATTCGGCTTGATCTCTACTACGTGGAGAATTGGTCGATGGTCGGCGACGTCATCATCCTTTGGCGGACTATCAAAGCAGTCCTATCACCCGGGGAGGGCGCTCACTAGTGGTCGATCTACTTGTACACGAATGGATCGAACAGCACGGAGGATCCGAGAATGTGTTCGAAACCATGGCGGCTGCGTTTCCTGACGCAGACATAAAGTGTCTTTGGAATGACGCCCCTGATCGTTTTAGGGACCGCAGCGTCCAAGAATCGTGGCTCGCTAGAACACCTTTGAGAAGCAACAAAGCGGCTGCGCTGCCGTTTATGCCGAGCACTTGGGCAAAGATGAATGTGAGGTCGTATGACTCCATTCTCGTTAGCTCGCATCTATTCGCGCATCATATTGGTGGCCGGCTTCCCGCGTCGGGGCCAACGAAGCATGTCTACGTACATACGCCAGCTCGATACATTTGGACGCCGCAACTCGATCCCCGCGGCAATAGCGCTCACGCGAGGCTCGCTTCACGGCCGCTGAAGGCAATAGACCGCAAGCGGGCAAGCGAGGGGTCCGTCTTCGCGGCAAATAGCGAGTTCGTGCGAGAACGAATTCGAGACACTTGGGATCAAGACGCGCTAGTAATCTATCCGCCAGTCGAAGTAGAGCGGCTTCAAGCGGTCAGCGATTGGCGCGAGCACCTCAGCCCTGAAGACCAGAAAGTGCTTGAATCACTTCCGCCCGGTTTTCTATTGGGTGCCTCACGGTTCGTGCCATACAAGCGACTCGACCTTGTTATTCAAGCGGGCGAAGATTCGGGCATACCTGTAGTTCTTGCGGGGGCTGGGCCACAACTTGAGCAACTCACTGCGGCGGCGGCCCAGGCCAGAGTGCCAGTTCACATCGTATTACGGCCATCAAATTCACTTCTTTATGCCCTTTACCAGCAGGCAGTCGCGTTTATCTTCCCGCCAGTAGAGGACTTCGGAATCATGCCCGTCGAAGCCATGTGCCTTGGAACTCCAGCCATCGTGGGGTCTCTTGGTGGGGCAAAAGAGAGTGTTAACGCTTTGAGGGGTGGAATCGTCATCGATTTGCGCTCGTCAGCCGAGATGAAATCAGCAATAGATAAAGCCTCGACCCTAGACATGGCAGGGGCCCAAACACTAGCGGATGCCAACTTCAGTTCTCGTTCCTTTAGGGAACGAATTGTCTCTTGGCTAACTCCGGACGACGAGAGTGGAATTTCCCATGAGTGATGTATCGCTTCAAATTCTGGTTCAAGGTACCGCGGACTGGAACCAGCCAATAGCAACGAATCAGCATTACATGGTCAACGAACTATCGAAGGAATTTTCCGTCACCTTCGTGGAGTCTCTTGGACTGCGGAGGCCAGAGCTCAGCGTTCGAGATTTGCGAAGAGCTCTTCGAAGACTTCGAAGCGCCTCCTCAATAGTTCTCCAAAGGCGCGCAGTGCCCTCCGGAGTGAGGATCGTTTCCCCGAAGGTAATTCCAATCCACAGGTCCCCTTGGCTTCGATTGAATCGCCTTTTGCTGGCCCGCGCTATTCACGAATGGCGAAATGCCTCGAGCCTGCGAATCCATTGGTCATACTCGCCCGTGACGTATGGCTTCGAAAGCGGCGCCGACGTGAGCGTTTATCACTGTGTTGATCTGTATGCGGAGTTTCCCGGGATTGACCGTTCTGTGGTGTTCGAGTCTGAACAACGCTTAGCGAGATCTGGCGCACTAGCTATAGGCAGCAGCGAAATTGTTGTCAAACACCTTACAAATCAAGGATTCGCGCGGGTTCTGTACTGGCCCAACGTCGCCGACGTGGACAGGATTAAAGCGTCCAAGCCAACGGACCCGGCCAATCAGCGATCAGGAGTTATCTTCGCCGGCAACCTAAGCGACAAGAAGGTCGACTTCGACTTGTTGCAGCACCTGGTCGACAAAGGAGTCGAGTTGCATCTTGCCGGACCCGTCGCGGAAGGCGGCGGGAATAGTCAGAAGAGAGTGAACGACCTCGTTGCTGCAGGGGCTAGCTATCACGGGGTTCTGGACCTAGACGACCTTGCTGCACTCATGCATTCGCGCGAAGTTGGCCTCATTCCGTATCGGTTAAACGCCTATACGGCGGGAGTGAGTCCACTCAAGACGTTCGAATACTTAGCAGCGGGTCTTGCGGTGGTTTCCACCGAAATTCCCGCAGTGGTTCCGATAGCTGAAGATGTCTTCGTGACGAACACCAAGTCTGAGTTCGAAGCGGCAACTCAAAGGCTGAGCGTCGGCGTCACTAGTCAAGACCGTGAGCGGCGCGTGATGATCGCTGATGCACACAGCTGGCGCGAGCGCGGTCAAGCCGCTAGATCGCTTGTCAAAGAGCTATCCCGCGCGATTGCTTCCTCGAATGGATAAACCCGCAAAGGCAGTGTCATTTTATAAGGTGAGATGCTTAGGTTGCCGTTCGCCCCAGAGACGGCGCCCCACCCTTAGTGCCGTCTTGGCCGACCGATGCGCGAACGTTTCTCTGACGCGAAGGTGGACTTCCACCTTCGCGATTCGACCGCGCAAACACCCGACTTCGAGTGCCCAACACTTGTGGTGCGGCCCTAAACAAGGAAGTTCCCGGTAATGAAGAAGACTCTACATAGCGTCAAATACTGGGGCCTCCTTTGGCTCGCAACTGTTGTGGGACACGTGCCATTTCACTGGGTAAGAAATCTCGTCTATCGGCACGGCCTTGGTGTCACTTTGCCAAAATCCTCGATCATCTATTGGGGCTCGAGATTCTTTGGCCTAAGAGGCATTGATATTGGCGAGCACACGATCGTCGGCGACCATGCCTTCCTCGACGGCCGACGCGGAATCACTATTGGGAACAATGTCAATATCGCTTCGGAGGTCCGCATCTGGACAGCAGAACACGACGTGTATTCAGCCGATTTCGCGACTATCGGCGGCCCGGTGCGGATAGGCAGTTGGGCATTCATCGGAAGCAGGGTAACGATTCTTCCGGGAGTAACCATCGGCGAGGGAGCAGTTATCGGAGCGGGCGCAGTCGTGACGAAAGATATTCCTCCGTGGACGATCGCTTTCGGCGTTCCTGCTCGACCCGTCCGCGAAAGACCAAAGCAGTCCTACACACTCCAGACATCTGAGCGGGCACTTTTCCAATGATCTTCATTGGAGCGCGCGCAACAGGAGAACGCGACAATGTGAAATTTGCGGTTAGCCCGCGATGGCAGATCGTCGCTGCGGCCGCATTCGTGGCTTGTTCAACTTACTTTGCAGCGAGTAACCCGCTGATAGCGTTCGGGATAGTCGCTGTTGCCCTCGCCGTAGCGTTACCCACTCCGACTTTCTTGATTTCGGTGCTTTGGATTCTTCTTTGTCGCCCGGGGTCAGAATTGCTCGTGACTTCAATCGGCTCCTTAACGCTCACTGAAATCGATCTCCTCCCTCTGCTAGCCACGATAGCTGCCGTACGCATTCCTACGGCCCCAGGAGTACGCCAGAAGACATCCACTCTTTCCTGGCTCGCTCTCCTCGCATGGCCGATCTGGTACTTACTTCGCACCTTGCTACCTCACGCCAGTTCATCCGCGTATTTCGGTTCCGTCGCTGTCGATCTGCGAAGCGTGTCGATGTACTTAGTTTTCATCCCGATAGGTCTTTACGTGCATCGTCGGGGTGCGGTCGCCGGCATAAAATTAGTTTGTTACGGAGCGTATGTAGCATGCGCAATCGCTATTGCCGCTTGGCTACTTCTGACTCTGGGTTTCGTGGATCCCGCCCGAACGACTTTCGTGAATTTTCTGTCGATATCCGATGTCAGACCCGGTGGCGAGCTCCTGATCGCGGTCACGGCGGTTATGCTCCTACTCGGGCAAGCGCCCCTAGCGTTCGGCAGTCGGGTATTATCCGTTCTTCTGCTAATTGCGGAAGTGTTGGTCAGTCAGACACTTAGCCTTGCGCTGGCCATTGCAGCTGGTTTCGTTGTAGCGTCACTGCTCCGGTGGGGCTCATTCAAGTTGTCCCACAAACTCCTGGCCATTCTGGCCGTCCTGGCATTCGCCGGAATTGCGTTCGGTGGTCTTTCGGGAGACTCAAGATTCAATTTGGCCTCGAGAATTGGCGAAGACTCGGCCCAATACCGGGTGACCGAGCTCGAAGTAGTGGCACGTGAACTTAGCGCCAATGGACTTTCATCCGCAATTGGAGTGGGTCCGGGTTCCGTGATTGCGGTAAATAATCCTTACACGCACGCCGTCGACTTGAAGCGAGATACTCATAGCCTCTATTCGAACATCGTCCTAAAAACTGGATTGACTGGGCTGGCGCTCTTTCTGGTGCCAATGGTGCTATCTCTTCGACAGCTGATCGCGGCTAAGACCCTTCTTTCACGCGCGATAGCTGGGTCCCTGGTAGCCGTGCTTGTATTGAGCTTGACCGTTCCCTTTGTATGGACCGCCGGAGGATTTTCCGGCCTGGCGATTCTTTATGTAGTAGCTGCCAACCTCGCGACTTCGCGGACTGAGACTGCTCGTACAGAATTGAGAACGGCGTGACCCTAAGTGGATTGAAACGTCAATTTGGACGACCCGGCAGCCTCCTGTTCGGGTCAACTATGGCCACCTTGGGATTCGGGCTTATCTCGGCGGCCATTCAAGCTCGTCTCCTTGGACCCATCGGGCGAGGAGAACTAGCAATCGCCATGGTTCCCGGGACCTTAATAGCGATGCTTCTCTGCTTCGGCCTGCCTGATTTTTTCTCTCGGAAAGCGGCGCAAGGCGCCGCGCTGGGGCTTCTCTCAAAGCTTGCGGTCCTGCTAAGCCTCGCAATTGGCATCGTCGTTGTGGTTCCGTACGCCTTCATCGTCGAGCTGCAAGCGCCTATCGGTTCAGACCCCTGGTGGTTGCTGATCGCGTACGCAATCGGTGTTCCCGTTTTTGTCTATGGTTATTGCTTAACTGCCATGCTGGTGGGCTCGGGATCGTGGAAATTCGTTGCGGGACTGAGGGTGGTTCCTCAGATATCAATCATTTGCGGCTTGCTCGTAGTCGCACTTTGCTCGAATAATCCCACGCCACTGTTGGTAGGCGTGATCCTTATAGGCGTCTCGGCTCTCGCCCCTCTGTCATCGCTTCTACGACCGGCTCTACATCCGCGCGGTGCTTTGAAATGGTCGATGGTACGCGAAGCGTTCGGATTCGGAATGCGTGGTTGGCCGGCGGGCGCCATCGCTTTGTTGAATCAGCGGGTCGATTTGCTTGTTGTGACCGTCATCGCGTCGCCCGAAAATACCGGCCTCTACGCTGTTGCAACCACGTTGGCCGCCGTGCTGACGGGAATCGCAAACGCGGTGGCACTGCCTGCCAGGAATAGGGTGGCACAGGGAGAGCGCGAGGGCGTGCCTCGAACGGTCGCGCTTGCAATGTTGATCGCGCTAGTCGTCGCCGCAATCACTTGGCTATGTCTGCCTCTTCTGATTCATGTCGTGCTTGGCGATGCGTTTATGTCCGCAGCGCCAGTTATGGCCATTCTTTTGTTTGCGCAGGTCCCGCTTGCTGGAGTCATCGTATTGACCCAGTGCCTTATCGGTGCCGGTAAACCTGGCTCGCCGCTAGCCGGAGAATTGCTAGCTTTGATAACGACGACCATCTTGATTCTGACGATGTTTCCGACTTTTGGAATTCTCTCCGCAGCGTTCGCGTCAGGAGTAGGCAACATCATGAGTTTGATTGTGCTGATCGCTTTGGCGCAGAAACACATCAAACGGCAGCCGATTCACGGCTATTTTTTCATTCCACCGGCCCAACTGTTTTCGATCGTGCGCGGTCGCGAGAATGGATAGAACTTGAGAAACATAGATGTCGTCGTGGTTTCCTACAACTCAACCCACTTCCTCGCTCGACTCGCGCAGTCGCTCAGAACGTCAGACCGAATAGCGAGTGTGACGATCGTCGACAATCACTCTTCCGACGATTCGGTGAAACTAGCTGAATCGTTGAACTGGGGAGCACCCCACTTTGTTGTGCCGCTCCAAGAGAATGTCGGGTTCGGAGCCGCCATGAATCGGGGCGCCTTCGCGCCCGGTCGGCTAGGTTCTCAAATTCTTATTGTGAACCCCGACGTATCGGTAGGCCGAGAAACGCTAGGCGTCTTGAGCGACAATTTGATCCGCACCCCCAACCTAGCCGCGGTGGGTGCAGTTTTGCGTACAGAGACAGGGCTACCTGTTTCATCTGCGCGCGATTTCCCATCACCTCACACGATCGCTCGACGAATAGTTCGTGAAGTCGACCACGGCGGAGCATTCATCGAAGCGGATTGGATCTGCGGTGCCCTTATGCTTTGGGACCGCCAAGCGTTTATTGAAGTTGATGGGTTCTCAAGCGATTATTTTTTGTATTACGAAGACGTTGATGCATGCCAAAAGGCGCGAGCCTCGGGTTGGTCGATCATGATCGACGGCAGTCAAAATGCGATCCACGACCAAGGTCACGGGAATCCTACTTCTCAATTGTTGCGAAGGGCCGCGCGAACTAGCCGACGGAGATACGCGCGAAAATGGTATGGGCCTCGAGGCGCCATCTCCGCATTCGTCGCGGACTCGATAGATTTCGCAGCAGCCATTTATCACAAACTGCGAGGTAGATAAGTGAAGATTGTTTACGACGGCCGATTGCTTGCCGCGGGACCGTCTGGAGTTCGCGACATAGCCGTAGGCCTACTCGAAGGTTTGTCGGCTCTGGCCGATCATGGAAAAGTGGAACTGCTGGTGGCTCAATCTTCACCACCGTCTCGAGATTCAGAGATCTCGATACCTGTGCGCGGATTTATGCACATCGGCCTCCCGCTTGTCGCGCTAAGACATCAAGCAGATCGAATCCTGGTACCGCGTCAGACGGTGCCGGTAGCCTCCGCTGTGCCCGCGGTGCCGTTGTTCCATGACATCGGCTTCATAAGACACCGAGAGGTCTACCCAAACGAGCGCCGGATCGAAGCGACAACGCGGCTAGCTGCTCGCGCTCGATATGGAATCGCGGTGTCAGCCTTCACTGCCCGCGAGATGAGAGAGATAGGTCTGGCGAACGAAGTTCAGCCCCTGCCTATTGCGGCTCTGCACAAGGTGGTCTCAGAACCGAATCTTTCCGATCCGTATCTTTTGTGCGTCGCCGCTCAGCAGCCGCATAAGAACTTGGTCCGTCTAATTGAAGCATGGCAAATCGCTAGAACAGACGGTATCCGGCTTGTGATCTGTGGGCGCGAAGGGAAAGACAGCGCCCGCATTTCCGAACTGCTCAGTCGCTCCGATTCGGACAAGAGTGTCAGCATAATCTCGGGTCTCAGCGACAACGATTATACAGAATTGCTCGAATCTGCCTGGGGATACGTCCAACCGTCCCTCTACGAAGGACTGTGCATTCCCGCGCTCGATTTGGCGGCGGCAGGTCTGCCTATGGTGGTCAGTTCGTTTGCGAACCTCGGCGCAGTTTTCTCCAGCGGGCCATCGCCGCAGACCTTCGATCCTCTCTCCTTGGGTTCGATCGCGGCATCGTTGGAGGCACTCATTTCTGACAACGCGTTTCGACGCGAATCTACGCATTTCAACAGCTCAAATATCAAGATGACCGATTGGGAACAAGTGGCCTACCGCGTGCTGGGGGCGATGACATGAACGCCATTAGCGTCATAACCGTCACCCATAACTCGTCAGCTGTTCTCGAATCCTTCCTGCAGACTGTCACCACGGGAATGGCGATCGGCGATGAAATCATTGTCGTAGATTCAGGCTCGTCAGATCTCACCGAGACGCAAGCGATCGCGGACAGGTTTGGCGCCCAGTTGATAGTGCACTCGACGAATGTCGGGTACGGGGCGGGCTCCAACATCGGTAGCAGAGCCGCAAGTGCCGATTGGCTGGCGATCGTGAATCCTGACGTATCAGTAACGATGGAAGAGTTGCGCACCCTTTCGAATCAAGCTGCACTCAACGGAATTCAATGCATAGGGCCGAGCATCATTGACGCCAGCGGAGCATCGGTCGCCACTATTCGCAATTCGATATCGCCACCCTGGCGGCGAACGAAGCATTTCGTACGCAGGCGCGGAAGTTTAGTTTTTTCAGAATCTATAAGCGGGAGCTGCATGGTCATCGCAGCTGAGTGGTTCAGGCGTATCGACGGGTTCGATGAGTATTTTTTTATGTTTTGCGAGGAAATTGATTTTCATACGAGGCTTCGGAGCCAAGGCGGGCACGTTGCTTCAACAGCGACAGTAACAATTTGTACGCCAGGTGGAGGGAGCAGTTCCACGGCGTCTCGCAGATGGGCGGTGACGGAGCGTTCGGTAGCCCATGTACGCTATTTCCGGAAACACTTCACTACAGCCGAAGCGTGCGTCGATTTCATTTGGCGCTTCACGGAGATACTTCGCGGGGATGAATTCTCGCCCCGACGAGAGAGCCTGAAGCAGTTCGTCTTCGGCGTACGTCAGGTTCGTTCCACCAACGAGAAAGTAGGCAGGTAGAGTGCGCCCCGTTTCGGTCGTTTATTCAACCACGCTCGGTGGAGCTGAGGCGTATCTAGTAAATCTCTACTCGTCGCTAGCAGCTCGCGGCCACCGCCCACACCTCGTCGGCGCTGTGCCGGGTTGGCTGGACGCACAGCTTGCCAGCTCGAATCTGGCCTTCAGCCCCAAGTGGGGACGAAGAACCATTCTGAAAGGACTCGTTCTCCTTAGGAACGAGCGGAAGATGGTTGTTAGCGCGATACAGGGCCTCAATGCTGATATCTTCCACCTTCAGTTCAAACGAGAACAAATAGGATTCACCGAGCTCCTTGCGAAGCAAGCGCCCGTAGTGTGGACGGAACATGGTATCTTCCCGCAAGGCCTACGAGGTCTCGCTCTTCGAAAAGCGTATGCAGATGCAGCAAGACATACGACTCTGATCATTTGCGTGTCCACGCGAGTAGCCAGAGAAGTCTCGAGCATCGTCGGTCCTGGAATTTCGGTGATAACGATCGAGAATTCGGTTGACATCGAGAAAACGGTGCCTCCAACGCGAGAGGAAAAATTGGCCGCGAAGCGAGCGCTCGGACTGGGGGACCAACCAGTAGCACTGTGGATAGGACGGCTTGCACCGTCTAAACGCCCCGAAGCCGCGCTAAAGATCGCTGAAAAGTTCGATGGAATAGTTCTGCTCGCGGGTTCGGGTGAGCTTCTTCCAGTGATTAGAGAACGAGCAAAGGCGCATGCAAACGTGGTGGTCTTAGGGCACGTAGACGACCCTTCGTCCCTATATCGAGCTTCTGATGTGACCTTGTTTACCTCCGATGGCTCGGGCGAAGGTTTGCCAACTACCTTCCTTGAAGCAGCTGCACACGGCGTGCCAACCATTGCTGATTCGAGTTCTGGGTTCGGAAGTCTCGTTGAAAGCGACGCAGGAGGGGCCTCGGTTCCAGCTGGATCCGATGCACAAACTTGGGTCGATCTAATTGATAGCGTCTCCGACTCTGTCCATGCCCGAAACGCACGGAAATGGGCAGAAGAGCATGATCGCGGATCCTGGGTGCAAAAACACGAACGAGCTCTTCAAGCGGCAATTGCCGCGTCACCCTGAAATAGCGAAGCCCTGGGCGCCTGAGCCCTCCGGCAATAAAGCCTGGCATCACTCTTTCGCCGCAGACCTTAGATACTCAAGTCTTTTATTCGCTTAGCAGGGACGCCACCGTACAGTCCATCAGATTCGCAATCGGAAGACACGACAGCGCCTGCTGCGATGACGCATCCCTTTCCGATCGTCACGCCCGGCAGGATTGTCGCCCGAGCGCCTATCCAGACGCCATCCTCAACGACGATAGGTCCGACAACGGACTGACCCGCTCTTCGCCCGCTAGCGCCGAATTCGTGAGTGCCGGTACAAAACATCACCTGCATACCAATATCGCAACTACGGCCGATCGTTACACGTGCTGAAGTGTCGAAAAATACCCCGTAATTTACGGTGGATCCACTGCCGATGGCAAGATCATTCCCTCCGTACCACCCGCCAGGCATGATGGCGCACCAACCTTCGATTTTCATTCCAAGAAGGCGAAGAAGCCGCCAACGAAGCGCCCGAGGAAGCATGAATGAGCTCGCGAAATAATTCAAAGTTATGTCACGTGCGAGACGTCTCGAGCCCATTTGGCTAATCGTACGTTAGCAATCGGCCCAGTCGCGTTAAGGTCCAAGGATGCATCAGACGCTCACTGGTCGTCGCTCGTGGCTGGCTCAAGCGCCCACATGTCCGTCGTGGCCGGAATCATTGATGGCGGCCACGCGTCCGGCCTTCGGCGGCATTCGGATGCCCCGCAGCACATAAGATCGAAGAAGCTCTGGTGGCACGTTTGCCTACGGAGGATCGGGGGCAGGTCGCTTTGAAGATGTCTGTGATCGGCTGCGGTTATTTAGGAGCCGTCCATGCTGCGGCGATGGCAGAACTGGGCCATGACGTTGTCGGCGTGGACATCGATCCCGGCAAGATCGCGACATTGAATAGGGGCGAGGCTCCGATCTTCGAGCCGGGACTAGGGCTGATCCTTACAAGCGCGACAGAGAGCGGACGACTTCGGTTCAGCACCGACATGGCCAAGGTGCGCGGGAGCCGCGTTCACTTCATAGCCGTCGGCACACCGCAGAAGCACGGAGGGAACGCCGCCGACCTCACATACGTGGACGCCGCGATCGACGCTCTGATCCCCCATCTAAGCGACGGTGACCTTGTCGTTGGGAAGTCGACTGTGCCGGTGGGCACCGCCGCCCGACTTGCCGAGAAGCTCGCTGCATCCGGAACCGGCGCGACTCTCGCCTGGAATCCCGAGTTCTTACGCGAGGGTTTCGCCGTGCAGGACACGATCAGCCCCGACCGTCTCGTGTACGGAGTCTCAGCCGGAATCGCCGGCGACCAGGCGAGGGCTCTGCTCGATGAGGTCTACACCGTGGCCCTGAGTCAAGACACCCCGCTCGTCGTGACCGACTACGCCACCGCCGAACTCGTGAAAGCGGCCGCAAACGCGTTTCTCGCCACGAAGATTTCCTTCATTAATGCCATGGCAGAAATCGCAGAGGCGACCGGTGCAGATGTCACCCAGCTCGCCGACGCCATTGGCCATGACAACCGCATCGGGCGTCGCTTCCTCAATGCGGGCGTTGGTTTCGGCGGTGGTTGCCTGCCCAAAGACATTCGCGCGTTCACCGCTCGGGCGGAAGAACTGGGGCTTGGTGAATCTGTCGCCTTCCTCAAGGAGGTCGACTCAATCAACCTTCGTAGGCGCCAGCGCGCCGTAGACATGGCCGCAGAGTCGCTGGAGGGCAGCGTATTCGGCCGCCGTATTGCCGTGCTCGGCTTGGCTTTCAAACCGAACTCCGACGATGTTCGCGACTCCCCGGCACTCGACGTCGCCGTGCAGCTCAAGGGGCTCGGTGGCGAGGTGATCTGCTACGACCCGGAGGCAATGTCTAACGCAAAGGCGAAACATCCCCAGCTCAGCTTCGCCAATAGCATCGTCGACGCGGTCACAGGGGCCGACGCCATAATCGTGGTCACCGAGTGGGACGACTTCAAGCAGCTCGATCCCTCCGAGGTACTCGCGCTCGCCAACGGCTCGCTAGTTATCGATGGACGCAACTGCCTCGACCCCGAGGCGTGGCGCGACGCCGGCTGGGAGTACCGCAGTATGGGTCGCCCCGACCGCGCGACGGCGCTCGTCGTCTGACCCGAGCCGCTCGGGATGTGACGTGAAGTTCATGACTGCGCCACGGTGGGGACGCATCGAAGCCGCCTTGGGGTCGATCGTTGCCGTGATGTTGATCGCGGCGACATTTGGGCTGCCCACATGGACCGGCTACCTCCTTCTTTGGGCGCCGCTTCTCGCTGCGGTGCTCGTTGCGGCGTACCGCAGGCCTGCGACCGGCGATCACGACGCGGCCATGCGCATCCGTTTTCGCATTACTTGGATGGACGTGCTCGTTGGCGCCTTCGTGGGGCTCGCCCTGCGTGCGGTGATCATGATCGTCGAGCTGCTCAGCGTCGGACGCCTCACGAGCAGCTCGAGCCTGTTCTTGGTCGACCACAACCTGGTGTGGCTCGCGACAGCGGTTATCGCGCCAGTGATCATTGCGCCAGTTGTGGAGGAGTTGTTCTTTCGCGGGCTCGTACTTCCTGCCATCGGAACCAACTGGATCGGGATTATGGGCAGCGCCGTCATCTTCAGCGCGGTGCACTTGGTGACCGGGTTCCACCTGTTGACCGCGGTGAGCACATTCATCGTCGGGCTCGCACTCGGGTTCCTCGCCGTTCGCACCAAGCGCCTAGGCGCGAGCATCACTGCGCACATCGTCTACAACGCGAGCCTCGTCGCCATGAGCGAGCTCGGCGGCATGGGAGCGATAGGCGGATGACGGTTCGGCGCGGGCCTCAGGCGACGGTCACAGCCGCCCGGTTGGCACTCGCTGCGCGGGTTCTGCTACCCGTCTATCTGGCCGTCGTCGGCTGGATCGTGTTCTCGCAGGACGACGGGATGGATCGGGCGGACGGCTGGGCCGCCTGGGTCTTCGACGTTGTCGACGGGATGAAAGCGGCTCTGCCCGCCTTCTTCTTCGTAGCGGTCGAGTTTCTCGCCAACGTGCTGATGTTCGTTCCGTTCGGTGTACTCGTCTGGCTGGCGCTCGCACGGCCGCGCTGGTGGGTGGTTGTTCTGCTCGGGCTGGCCACCACGGTGACCATCGAGCTCGTGCAGAGCACCATGCCGTCGCGGTACAGCACCGTGTCCGACGTCATCGCCAACACTCTGGGCGCGGCGGTCGGAGTACTCCTCGTGAACCTCGCCGCCCAGCAGGGCATTCGTCGCGATGAGGCGCGTCGAGGTGTGTAG
>Ga0247814_10000975_pt1 | contig 18554 bp, 17 predicted proteins | sample UWRJL179409R1_FD_179947 | JGI IMG/M metagenome (GOLD analysis project Ga0247814, IMG submission 179947) | Plant litter microbial communities from Arlington Agricultural Research Station in Wisconsin, United States - UWRJ-L179-409R-1 | ecosystem: Environmental > Terrestrial > Plant litter >...
GAGACGGAAGCGCACGTAGAGGCCGACGATGACGAGGAGCGCGCTCACGAGGAACGGGATGCGCCAGCCGAACGAGGAGAACTGTTCGGGGGTCAGCGAGAGGTTGAGCACGAGGAACAGCACGTTCGCGACAATGAAGCCGATCGGTGCGCCGAGCTGCGGGAACGTTCCGTAGATGGCGCGCTTGCCGGCGGGAGCGTTCTCGGTCGCGAGGAGGGCTGCACCACTCCACTCGCCACCGAGGCCGACGCCCTGGGCGAAGCGGAACAGGACGAGCAGTGCGGGGGCGAGGAACTCCCAGCCCGGGGTGGATGCGCCGGGCAGGCAACCGATGAGGAATGTCGCGATACCCATCGTGAGCAGCGACGCGATGAGCGTGCCCTTGCGTCCGATGCGGTCACCGAAGTGGCCGAAGACGATCGATCCGAGCGGGCGACCGATGAACGCGGCACCGAAGATCGCGAAGGAGCTCAGGAGTGCGGTCGCGGGAGCCTGCGACGGGAAGAACAGGGTCGGGAAGACGAGTACGGCAGCAGTGGCGTACACGTAGAAGTCGTAGAACTCGATCGAGGTGCCAATGAGGCTCGCGAAAATGACGCGCCCTCGGGGATTGGCGGGAACGGGAGGCGTGATGGTTGCCCCTGCTGCTGACATGGAGGTACTCCGGAAAGTAGGAAGAAAAGAAAAAACGGCGTGTCCCGGGCGGTTCGCGGGAGGCGCGGTAAAGAGGAAGGTTGCTTGTGGCAACCTCAATACCCTACGCCCCGCAGGCTTTCCCTGCTGCCACCTCTCAGGCGGAGGCGATGCCCCGCAGGATGAGCGCCGTAGCGATCGCCGCTTCAGCGGCCTCGGCACCCTTGTCCTCGATGCTGCCGGGAAGGCCGGCGCGATCGAGCCCCTGCTGCTCGTCGTCGAGGGTGAGCAGTCCGAATCCGATCGGCTTGCCCGTGAGAACGCTCACCTGCGTGAGGCCGCTCGTCGCGGCATCCGATACGTATTCGAAGTGGGGAGTCCCGCCACGGATGATCACGCCGAGGGCGACAACAGCGTCAGCGCCCGCGTCGAGCGCTGCCCGGGCGACAACGGGCAGTTCGAAGCTTCCGGGGACGATGATCTCGGTGACCGTGGCTCCGGATGCCGCGAGCACGCGGTGCGCGCCGGCGAGCAGTCCTGCCGCGATCGTCTCGTGCCACTGACCCGACACGATCGTGACTCGGATACCCGTGGCATCCGTTGCAATCGAGGGTGCGCCTTCGCCTGCCATCAGATGGATCCGTTCTGGTTGGTGAGCACAGCTTCGTCGAGCGAGGCGTTGCTGGGGAGGAGGTGGCCCATGCGGTCACGCTTGGCCTCGAGGTAACCCTCGTTGTAGCTGCCGACGCCCACGACGAGCGGCACCTGCTCGGTCACGACGATGCCGCGTTCCTTGAGCTGGCGGAGCTTCTCGGGGTTGTTCGTGATCGCGCGCACCTCGGAGAGGCCGAGGTCCTCGAGGATCGCGACGGCAGCGCCGTAGTCGCGACCGTCGGCGGGGAAGCCGAGCGCGAGGTTGGCGTCGAGGGTGTCGAGGCCGTCCTCCTGCAGGCGGTACGCCTTGAGCTTGTTGATGAGGCCGATGCCGCGACCCTCGTGACCGCGCATGTAGATGACGACGCCACCCTGCTCCTGGATTGCGTCGAGTGCCGCGTCGAGCTGGGGGCCGCACTCGCACTTGAGAGATCCGAAGACCTCGCCGGTGAGGCACTCGGAGTGCACCCGGATGAGCGCGCCGTTCGTCGGCTCGCCCTTGATGATCGCGAGGTGGTCGGCGCCGGTCATCCGGTCGCGGTACGCACGGAAGCGGAAGGCGCCGTGCTCGGTCGGAATGCTCGTCTCGACCTCGAAGATCACGCGACTCGTCTCCGGGATCTCGACGGCGACGGGAACGTCGGTGTCGCAGTGCGTCTCCTGGAGGAACGCGATGAGCGCCTCGATCGTCGTGACGGGAACGTTCTCGCGTTCGCCGAGTTCGATGAGTCCGGGCAGGCGCATCATCTCGCCGTCCTCGGCCACGATCTCGGAGATCGCGGCGACGGGGACGAGCCCCGCGAGCTTGAGCAGGTCGACCGCGGCCTCGGTGTGGCCGTCGCGCTCGCGCACTCCGCCCTCGACCGCACGCAGCGGCATGATGTGGCCGGGACGGTGCAGGTCGGACGGCTCGGACGTCACGTTTGCGAGAACGCGCAGGGTGTGGGCACGATCGGCGGCGCTGATGCCCGTGCTGAGGCGGTTGGCCGCGTCGACGGAGACCGTGTAGTTGGTGCCGCGGGAGTCCTCGTTGTTGAGCACCATGACGGGCAGTTCGAGCCGGTCGGCGATCTCATTCGTCATGGGAGCGCAGATGAAGCCGGACGAGTTGCGAACGAGCCACGCGATCCACTCCTGGCTCGCGAACTGGGCGGCGATGATGACGTCGCCCTCGTTCTCACGGCTCTCGTTGTCCGCGACGATGATCGGGCGTCCCGCGCGCAGGGCGTCGAGGGCTTCGGGGATTGTGGCGAGACTCATGACTCGCTCCTTCCGGTGAACTGCAGCATGCGCTCGACGTGGCGAGCGAGGATATCGGTTTCAAGATTGACGGCGTCGCCGGGCTCGAGGGCCCCGAGCGTCGTGGCGGTGAGGGTCTCGGGAATCAGCGAGACCTCGAACCAGTCGCGCCCGACGGCGCTCACGGTGAGGCTCGTCCCGTCGATGGCGATCGACCCCTTGTTGGCGACGAGCGGAGCCAGATCGTCGGTGAGGGAGAACCGCAGTACGCGCCACTTGTCGCCGTCGTCGCGGGACAGGAGCGTGCCCGTACCGTCGATGTGGCCCTGCACGATGTGGCCGCCGAGGCGGTCTCCGACCTGCGCGGCGCGCTCGAGGTTGACCGGCTGGCCCGCAGCGAAGGACTTGCTCGTCGCGATGGTCTCGGCCATGACGTCGGCGGTGAACCAGTCGACGCCCTGGTCGACAACCGTGAGGCAGACGCCGCTCACGGAGATCGAGTCGCCGTGCTCAGCGCCGACAACGGCGAGGGGAGCGCGCACGGTGACACGGGCCGCGTCAGCGCTCGGCTCCCAGGCGGTGATAAGCCCGAGTTCTTCGATGATTCCGGTGAACATGGTTACAGGCTCTCTTTCGACGGAACGGGGCGTGCGGTGAGCAGGATGTCTTCGCCGAGCTGCTCGATCGCGGTGATCGTCAGGCGACGCTGGTCGCGGATGTTCGAGACGCCGATCTCGCCGACCGCCGTGCGCGTTCCGCCGAGGATCGTGGGTGCGATGTACACGAGGTACTCGTCGACGAGCCCGGCGTGGATGAATGCGCTCGCAAGTGTCGGGCCGCCCTCGATGAAGACGCTGCGGATGCCGCGATCGAACAGGTCCTTCAGAACGGCTCGCGGATCGCGACTCCGCTCGATGACGAGTCCCGCCGGGTGGGCGTAGAGCTTTGCGCTGAGCGGGATCGCGCGCTGCCCGACGACGACGGGAACCGGCTGCTTCGCAAGCAGCTCGCCGCCGTCCCCGCGCGCGGTGAGGCTCGGGTTGTCGGCGAGCACTGTCCCGGTGCCGACGACGATCGCGTCGGATGCCGCGCGCTGCTCGTGCACGCGCTGGCGCGCTGCCGTTCCGGTGATCCATTGGCTCGAACCATCGGATGCCGCGGCGCGCCCGTCCAGGCTCGAAGCCCACTTGAGGGTGACGAATGGTCGCTGCTCGACGATCCCGGTAATCCAGCGGCGCAGGAACTCGGACACCTCGGCCGCGAGCACGCCTCCGGTAACGGAGATGCCCGCGGTGCGGAGGCGCTCGGCGCCGCCGCCGGCCTGCGGGTTCGGGTCCGACACGGCGTAGACGACGTTCGAGATCCCGGCGGCGATGAGTGCCTCCGAGCACGGGCCGGTGCGACCCGTGTGGTTGCACGGCTCGAGGGTGACGATCGCGGTCAAGCCCGTGGCATCCGGAATCTTGCCGAGCGCATCGATCTCCGCGTGGGGCGTGCCCGCGCCGCGGTGCCACCCCTCGGCGACGATCGTGCCGTTCCCGTCGACGAGAACGCAGCCGACCTGCGGGTTGATGCCGGTGGGGCCGTTGGCGGCGAGCGACAAAGCGTGTCGCATCAGCTGCTCGGTACTGACCAGCGCAGTGTCGATCATCGGTAGTCCTTCAGTCTTCGTGGAAGACGGACTCCGGGAAATGGGGGCGCCAAGGCCCTCGCAACCGTCGCCGGCCACGCGTGCTTCCTCTCATCCGGACTGAGAGACCTCTCGGTCTCATTACCGTCGGTGCTGGAATTCCACCAGCTCAACCGTTCCTCTTGCGAGTCGCGGGTCGCGGACTATAACCGCCGGTTCGGAATTCCACCGACCCCGGAGCACGTTTTGCTAATACGAGTCTATCCAACGCGTTTGGCGCGAATGTATTCCCGCTACCCGGCCAGTAACGCGGGGACATCCGAGAGCGTCGTCACGATATGCACTCCGGATGACCGGGCCGCTGCCTTCTCGGACGCAGTGGCGCTCGCGGTCCTGTCGAGCCACACACCCGTGAGCCCCGCCGAAGCTGCGCCCATGGCATCCGTCTCGAATCGATCGCCCACGTACGCGGCCTCGCTCGGCGCAACCCCGAACAGGTTGCACGCGTGCCGGAAGATTCGCGCATCCGGCTTGGTAAACCCGACGTCCCCGCTCGCGATCACGTGCTCCATGCGCGGCAGGAGACCGATGGCCTCGAGCTTGGGCAACTGGAAGTCGAGTTCGCCGTTCGTGATGATGCCGAACCGGGCGTCCGGCATGGCGTCGAGGCACGCGACCGTGTCGTCGTGCAGCCGCCAGGCGAGCCGATACTCGGCGAAGTACTGGTCGTACCAGGCGTGTGCCTGTGCGGGGGAGAGGGCTACGCCGAACGGCGCCGCGAAGTCTGTCGCGCGGGCGACGCGCTGGTCGATGAAGCCGATCTCGCCGTCGAGGTACCGGTGGTAGTGGTGCTCCTCGAGGTCGTGCCAGCGCCGGAGCTCGGCCGCGTCGTCGGCGAGGGCGATCGCGCCGCCGAGTGCTCTACGATGCGCGGTGACGCCTGCGGCGACCGCGGCGGAGTGCGCGAAGAGCGTGTCGTCGAGGTCGAACAGCACGACCTTCACGCCGGCCACCCGGGCTTCTCGTCGCGGGAATCGCCCGCGGCGATCGAGCCGTGCCACGCCAGCGGTCGAGAACCGTCCCGCGCGGGGACGTCTGCAAGCTCGGTGCCGGTGAAGGTGAAACCCGTCTTGCGGGCGACGGTCATCGACGCGCGGTTGCCCTCGACGCACTCCCACCTAACGGTCTCGAGTGACTCGAACGCCCAGTCGAGCACTGCGGTGACGGCGGCGGGCATGTACCCGTGACCGCGATGGGGTGCTCCGAGCCAGAATCCGAGGTCGCCGATGCCTGCGCCGCGCAGGCGCAGTCCGATGACGCCGAGGAGGGGCTGGCCGGTCGCGGTGCGCAGCGCCCAGGTCAGCTCCCGATCGGCGCGCCAGCCCTTCGGCACGAAGTCGCCGACGAAGAAGTTGGCGTGCATGCGCGTGTATGGCCACGGCGTCGACAGCACGCGCTCGAACAACGGGTCCTGGCAGTACTCGAAGACGCGCTCGGCGTCATCGGCGACGACCTCGTCGAGCACCAGTCCAGGGGCTCCCAGCGCGAAAACGTCCATCAGCCGCGCGGCAGGAACCCGATGCGGTCGTAGACCTTGGCGAGCGTGACATCGGCGATCGCGGCAGCGCGGTCGGCGTTGCGCGCGAGGATGCGATCCAGCTCGGCCGGGTCGTCGAGCAGTTCGAGCGCGCGGCTGCGGATGGGACCGAACGTGTCGACGACGACATCCGCGAGGTCCTTCTTGAAGTCGCCGTAGCCGCGACCCGCGTACTCGGTCTCGATCGACTCGACGGAGCGCTCGGTGAGCGTGGAGAAGATCGTCAGCAGGTTCGAGATGCCGGGCTTGTTCTGCACGTCGAAGTGCACGGATCCGTCGCTGTCGGTCGTCGCGGACTTGATCTTCTTCGCACTCTTCGCCGGGTCGTCGAGCAACCACACGACGCCCTTGTCGACCGAGGCCGACTTGCTCATCTTGTTGGTCGGCTCCTGCAGGTCGTAGACCTTCGCCGTCTGCTTGAGGATCTGCACCTCGGGCACGACGAACGTGTCGCCGAAACGCGAGTTGAAGCGGTTGGCCAGGTCGCGCGTGAGCTCGATGTGCTGGCGCTGGTCCTCGCCGACCGGCACCGTGACGGCGTCGTACAGCAGGATGTCCGCCGCCTGCAGCACGGGGTAGGTGAAGAGGCCGACGGATGTCGCGTCCGCTCCCTGCTTCGATGACTTGTCCTTGAACTGGATCATGCGACCGGCTTCGCCGAATCCGGTGATCGTGTTGAGAACCCATGCGAGTTGCGGGTGCGCCGGAACATGCGACTGCACGAACAGGATCGACGACTCCGGGTCGATGCCCGCGGCGATGTACTGGGCGGCGGTGCGACGCGTCGCCTGGCGCAGCTGGGCAGGATCCTGCGCCACGGTGATCGCGTGGAGATCGACAACACAGAAGATCGCGTCGTGCGTCGCCTGCATGTCCTTCCACTGCAGCAGTGCCCCGATGTAGTTACCGATCTGGAGGGAATCGGCAGACGGCTGCATACCGGAGAACAGGCGGGGTTTGGTCATTGGTCTAGGTTATCCGCGCTGGCGGGTCGAGCAGGCCGCTTGCAGCCGTATCGAACCGGTCGCTCAACATGATGAATTAGCCGTATCGCTCGTTCAACAGGAGAAAACGGCGATCGGATGACGGGGCATCCTGTTGAACGCTTGTGGCTGTCTGCGCAGCAGCGGCTCAGACCACGTAGTCCACCACTACCGGCGCATGGTCGCTCCAGCGGGTGTCCCACGCGGTCGCCTTGTCGATGCGATAGTCGGTAACGGATGCCGCGAGCTCCGGGGTCGCGACGTGGTAGTCGAGTCGCCATCCGGTGTCGGTGTCGAACGCCTTTCCGCGCTGCGACCACCAGGTGTACGGTCCCTCGACCTCGCCGGCGAACTTGCGCCCGACATCGACCCAGCCGAGACCGGGACCGGTCGACTCGTCGACTCCCGTGACGGTCGTGCCGAGTTCGCCGAAGAAACGGTCGAAGTACGCGCGCTCTCTCGGCAGGAATCCCGCGCTCTTGCGGTTGCCCTTCCAGTTCTTGATGTCGAGCTCGCGGTGGCCGACGTTCAGGTCGCCGACGATGACGGCGAGCTTCGAGTGCGCCGCGAGTTCCGGCATCCGCTTCTCCATGGCGTCGAGGAATTTGTACTTCTCGACCTGCTTGGGGGTATCGACCTCGCCCGAGTGCACGTATGTGCTGACGACGGTGACGATCGAGTCGCCGACCTCGTAGTCGGCCTCGAGCCAGCGGCCGGCGCTGTCGAAGTCCTCGTCGCCGAGCGTGACGCGGTGGATCGAGGCCTTGTTGCGCGACGCGATCGCGACCCCGGCGCGGCCCTTGGCCGTCGCCGCGTCGTGGAGGATGTCCCACTCGTCGCCGAGCAGTCCTTCCAGGTCTTCGGTGGAGGCGCGCACTTCCTGGAGGGCGAGAATGTCGACCCCGCTCACGGCGAGCCAGTCGCCCATTCCCTTGCGGTATGCGGCGCGGACGCCGTTCACGTTGACGGTAGCGATGCGCAGGGGTGTGGCCATGCAGCAATCCTAGGAGGGGCTACTGACAGCCTCGGCCGGGGGCGAGTACGCCTCGAGCAACCGGTCGATCGGCACCGTCGCGATGGGCGTGAACGTATCGGTGAGGTGCGTCGCGACACCGAAGTCGACGAAGTGCTCGACGCCATCGGCCACGAACGTGGACCGCCACATGTAGCGCCGCGGCTCCTCGACGGGAGCGGGCAGGTCGTTCGCGGGCCAGTCGAGCGCGCCAAGGCTGGCTGCCTGTCGCCGGGCATCGCCGATCGATCGGATGAGCAGCCGGACGGCATCCTCGGCAAGGGAGAACGCGAGGTTGAACTTGACGCTCGAATACTTCGGCACGGGAGCGGTGACCCGGTAGAGCCCGCCGTCACGGTGGATCTCGTACTCCTGCTTGTCGGTACGCATGAACAGGGCGTCGGCGGTGTGGGCGCGCACGTCGACACCGAACGCGACCAGAGCATCGACGAGCTGAGCGGACAGCAGTCGCTCCGGCCTGATGATGGAGATCGCTGCGGTGTCCGCGACGATCCTGTCGTTGATGACACGGTGGTGTCCGGCCTGCACCTGGTTGCGCGAGAGCTTCCCCTGCTTGAGCAGGTCGAGCACGATCGCCGGATCGAGTCCCGGGTGATACCGGAAGTAGAGGGCGGGCTCGCCCTCGCCGATGAGGTCCCCGAGCGTGCGGACGGACACGTCGAGAAGGTTCCCGGGCTTCCAGTGCTGCGGCCACACGCCGATCGCGGTGCGATCGCCGACGAGGGAGCCCTGCTCGATGACCCAGCACGCGTCGGTGCCGTTCGTGAAGCTCAGCCGAGGTGCGTAGTCGGAGAGGAACTGGCCCACCGCGGTGCTGCGCGGAGCCCGGACGGTGCCCTCGTGGTTGACGTCGTCGCCCGGATGGACGGAGTCCCGATCGATGAGTACCTTCATGCGCCCTGTCGTTTTCGTTTCGGTCGAGAGTGTCGCATCTCGTGCGGTCGGCGCGGACTCAGCGGGATTCCCCTGTCAGAACGGCTGACCGCGATCCACGATGCCGAGATCAGGATCACCTGGCAGACGAAGTTGAACCAGATGAGCAGACCGATGATGACAGCGAAACCTGCGAAAAGCGGGTTACTGCTGCCGTTCCCGATGAGGATACTGCCGAGCGCCTTCAGTGCACCGAGAGCGATGCCGCCGATGAGGGCGCCGACGATGAGCTCACGCAGTGGGATCTTGACGGCCGAGACGACCCGGAAGAAGGCGGCGAGGGTCGCCGTGTCGATCACGAGCACGAGCGCGAGCCCGATGACGCGCGCGATGACGGTGGGGAGAACGGATGCCGAGTCCACCCCGAATCGCGAGAACACGAAGTCCAGCGCAGCGGTCGACAGCACCGACAGTGCGGCCGAGACAAGCAGTACGACGCTGAACGCGATCGCCGTGACGAGGTCTTTGGCCTTGAGGAAGAAGAAGTTCGTGACCGGGTTGGGCAGCCGGAAGATCGTGCGAACGGCATCGCGACCGGAAGCGAGCCAGCCCAGCGCGGTCCAGACGAGGCCGACGAGCGCGATCGCTCCGCCCCACGTGAGCGCTCCGGTGTCGAGGAGTGTCGACTCCTTGATCGCGCCGCCGTCACCGGTGTCGATGAGGCCGGGAACCGACGTCGTCAGCACGGACAGCAGCGACGCGTAGAGCTCGGGCGAGGACGTGATGATGAAACCCGCGACCGAGAACGCCACCCAGATCGCGGCGAAGACGGCGAACATCGCCTGGTACGAGAGCCCTGCCGCAAGGATGGCCCCGCGCTGCTCGCCGTAATTGGTGAACACACGCACCGGCTTGAGCTTCATGATCCGAGCTACAAGCTCGCCCACACGTTGCACAAGGCCCATTCAGCCACCCTAACGAACGCCGGTAGGCTTGCTCGCGGGCAACTTCGCTTGAGAGGCTGGAACATGGAATTACACGGTGTCGGCGTAGGCCGTTCTGTCGCAGTCGGACCGATCCTCAGGATGCCTGATGCCCTGCCGGAACCGAAGGACGAGTCGCACGCGGGAGACGCCGCTGCGGAGTTTGCGAGTGTGACCGCGTCCCTGGCGGCCGTGTCATCCGATCTCGAATCCCGCGGAAAGAAGGCCGGCGGCGAAGCACAGGAAGTACTCGAGGCAGCCGCCATGATGGCCGCGGACCCGACGCTCTCCGACAACGTCAAGGCCCTCATCGAGAAGGGGAAGACCGGCGAACGTGCCGTCTTCGAGGCCTTCTCCGAGTTCCAGGAGATGCTCATCGGCATGGGCGGCTACATGGCCGAGCGTGCGACCGACCTGAGCGACGTGTCCCAGCGCATCATCGCCGACCTGCGCGGTGTTCCCGCCCCCGGCGTTCCCACGAGCGACGAGCCCTTCATCCTCGTCGCCCCCGACCTCGCCCCCGCGGATACGGCCCTGCTCGACCTCGACAAGGTGCTCGGCCTCATCACGCGCGATGGCGGACCGACGAGCCACACGGCGATCCTCGCCCGCTCCAAGTCGATCCCCGCGATCGTCGGAGTCATCGGAGCACTCGACCTCACCGACGGCACGGTCATCATTGCGGATGCCTCGTCGGGACTCATCACCGTCGACCCGAGTGACGACGCCATCGCGGACGCGAAGCAGCGTATCGCCGAGCGCGAAGCCGCCGCCAAGGCGCCGATCACCGACGGAGCGCTCAAGGACGGCACCAGGGTTCCGCTCCTGGCCAACCTCGGTTCCCCGAAGGACGCGGCAGCCGCTGTCGAGCTTGGCGCCGAGGGCGTCGGACTGTTCCGCACCGAGTTCCTTTTCCTCGACTCGACGTCCGCGCCGACCGTTGAGGACCAGACCACCCAGTACACCGACCTGCTCGGATACTTCCCCGGCAAGAAGGTCGTCGTGCGCGCCCTCGACGCCGGCGCCGACAAGCCGCTGAGCTTCCTCAACGACGCCCACGCGGAGAACCCGGCACTCGGACTGCGCGGACTCCGTGCCCTGCGCGCGAGCGAGCAGATCCTCCGCGACCAGCTCACCGCTCTCGTCAACGCCCAGAACTCCACGGACGCCGACCTCTGGGTCATGGCGCCGATGGTCTCCGACGCCGACGAGACCGACTACTTCGTCAAGCTCGGCAAGGAGCTCGGGCTCAAGACCGTCGGTGTCATGGCCGAGGTGCCGTCTCTCGCTGTCCTCGCCGACCAGGTCGCCCTCCTCAGCGACTTCGTCAGCATCGGCACCAACGACCTGACCCAGTACACGCTCGCCGCTGACCGCATGCTCGGTTCGGTCGCGAGCTACCAGGACCCGTGGCATCCGGCCGTCCTTCGCCTCGTCAAGCTGCTCGGCGAGGCAGGCGCCGCCAACGGCAAGCCCGTCGGCATCTGCGGTGAGGCTGCGGCCGACCCGCAGCTCGCCGTCGTGCTCGTCGGACTCGGTGCGACGACGCTCTCGATGACGCCCGCGGCGCTCGCCGACGTGCGCGCCGAGCTCGCGGGAGTGACCCTCGAAGACGCGAAGCGCAAGGCCACCGCAGCCCTCGCCGCCCACTCGGCAGCCGGCGCACGAGAGGCCGCAGCAGCCGCCTGACCCTCCTCCCCGAATGGGGGGTGAAAATCTTTCATTTCGGGGGGTACCGCGCGCGATAGTCGCGCGCCACAATATCCCCACCGGTAACCCGGGAGCGGAATGGGGGAATGCGCGGCAGCAGCATTGAATCTGGCAGTGCCACTGACACAACAACACCCGACGAGACTTTGATCGAGAAGACTCGCACCGGTGACAAACGAGCGTTCGGCGAACTCTGGCGCAGGCACTACCGCTCCGGAGTGACGGTCGCGCGCTCGTTCACGTCACTCGACGCGGACGACCTCGTTTCCGAGGCCTTCGTGCGCATCTACAAGCGCACGCTCGAGGGCGGCGGACCCAAGGGCGCCTTCCGCCCGTACCTCTACACGACGATCCGCAACCTCGCGAGCACGTGGGGCGCGGCGTCGAAGAAGACCGTGCAGGTGGACGCCTTCGACGACATCGAACCCGGCGAGAGCGCCGAGGAACCCGTTGCGCGCTCCCTTGACCGCACGCTGACCATCACCGCATACCAGAGCCTCCCCGTCCGCTGGCAGACCGTGCTCTGGTACACCGAGGTCGAGGGACTGGACCCGTGCGAGGTCGCCCCCATTCTCGGCATGAGTGCCAACAGCGTCGCGGCGTTGTCCTATCGCGCGCGCGAGGGCCTTCGCAAGGCCTGGCTGCAGGCACACGTATCGGATGCCACGGCCTCCGGCGAATGCGCGTGGGCCGTCGAGCACCTCGGCGAACACGCCCGCAAGAGTCTTGCCACGCGTGAATCGCGGCGGATGACAGCACACCTCGCCGCGTGCGAGAAGTGCTCGTCCATGAGCGAAGAGGTCGAGGACATCGGGTCCCGCCTCGCCATGGCCATGATGCCGTTCCTGCTCGGCACGGTCGCGGCAGGGACGATCCTCGGCTCCGTCGCGGGCGGAGCAACAGGCAGCGCGGCAGCAGCCGGTATCGGCGCGGGCGTCGCGTCGACAGCGGTTCCCGCCCTTCCCGCCGCGATCGGTGCTACCGCCGTCGGAGGCGGGGCCGCGGCATCCGCGTCGACTATCTTCGCCGTCGCCGCGTCGACCGTTGTGGTGGCCGCAGCGGGAGTCGGCGTTGTCGGCTTCTCGCAGTCGTCGAGCAGCGCCATTGCCGACGAGAAGGTGGCGTCGTACTCCGAGGAGAGCACGATCGTCGACCCGCTCGGCATCGATGTCTCGACCGGCGTCGAGCTCGAGGAGGGCAACGGCGGCACTCCCGTCGACCCGAGCGACATTCCGGAGGAGACCCCGACGTCGATCCCCGTCGACGTCTCGACGACGACGGACACCGGGCCGACGGAGACCACAGACACGAGCACGGACACCTCGACGACGACCACGGACCCCACCGACACGACGGATAAGACGGACACGACCGACAAGTCAGACAAGGCCGACACCACGGACAAGTCGGACAAGTCGGATAAGACCGACAAAACCGACAAGGGTGGGAAAACCGGCAAGGTCGTCAAGGAGGTCACCGATACGGTCGACACCACGGTCGGAACGACCGTCGAGACCGTCAAGGGCACTGTGACCGGCGTCGCCGGCGACGACGGCGTGACGGACAAGCTGACGGACACCGTCGACGGTGTTGTGGACGCGGTCGTGCCCGAGGGGGACGGTCTGACCGGAACCCTCAACGACAAGCTCGATGACACCACGAAGACCGTCGACAGCCTCACCAGCAACGTCGACACGACGGTCGGCGCGACCCTCGACGACGTCGGCGGGCTCGTGGGTGGCCTGGTCGGCGGACTCGGCAAGGTCATCGGCGGCTGATCGCGCTGGTCAACGAAGAACGGCCACCCTCGCGGGTGGCCGTTCTTCGTGTGTGGGGAACTTACGCGGTCCCACGCATGATCGCCTGCTTCACTTCGGCGATTGCCTGCGTCACCTGGATGCCGCGGGGGCATGCCTCGGAGCAGTTGAAGGTCGTACGGCAGCGCCATACGCCCTCCTTGTCGTTGAGGATGTCGAGGCGGACGCCAGCACCCTCGTCGCGGGAGTCGAAGATGAAGCGGTGTGCGTTGACGATCGCGGCGGGGCCGAAGTACTGGCCGTCGGTCCAGAAGACCGGGCAGCTCGACGTGCACGCGGCGCACAGGATGCACTTCGTGGTGTCGTCGAAGCGCGCACGCTCGACCGGGCTCTGCTTGCGCTCCTTGCCGTCCTTCGTGCCACCGGAGGCCATGAGGAACGGGTTGATCTGGCGGTATGACTCGAAGAACGGCTCCATGTCGACGATGAGGTCCTTCTCGAGCGGGAGTCCCTTGATCGCCTCGACGTAGATCGGCTTCGACATGTCGAGATCCTTGATGAGGGTCTTGCACGCGAGGCGGTTGCGTCCGTTGATGCGCATGGCGTCCGAGCCGCAGATGCCGTGGGCGCACGACCGACGGAACGTCAGTGAGCCGTCCTGTTCCCACTTGATCTTGTGGAGCGCGTCGAGGATGCGGTCGGTGCCGAAGACATCGACGTCGAAGTCCTGCCAGCGCGGCTCGAGGTCCACGTCCGGATCGAACCTGCGGATGATGAGGGTCACCGTGTACACGGGGATCTCGTCCGAGGCGGCCGGCTTGTTGTCCAGAACTGCCGTGCTCATCAGATCATGCCTCTCATTAGTACTTTCTTTCCATCGGCTGGTAGCGGGTGATCACGACAGGCTTCGTATCGAGCTTGATGTGGTCGCCCGCGTCTGCGGAGTGAGCGTCGCCGCTCAGGTACGCCATCGTGTGCACGAGGAAGTTCTCGTCGTCACGCTTGGGGAAGTCCTCGCGGAAGTGTCCACCACGGCTCTCCTCGCGGGAGAGCGCCGAGTAGACGACGACCTCGGCGAGGTCGAGCAGGAAGCCCAGCTCGACGGCCTCGAGCAGGTCGGTGTTGAAGCGCTTGCCCTTGTCCTGCACCGCGATGTTCTTGTAGCGCTCGCGCAGGCCCTCGATCACCTGGGTGACCTCGACGAGCGTCTCCGCGGTGCGGAACACCTGGGCGTTGCGGTCCATCGAGTCCTGCAGCTCCTTGCGGATGGCCGCGATGCGCTCGGTTCCCTTCGAGTTGCGGAGGGTGTCGAGCATGATCCTGATGGGAGCGGCCGGGTCGTGGGGGAGCGGCACGAACTCCGCGGTCTTGACGTACTCGACCGCGTTGCGACCCGCGCGCTTGCCGAACACGTTGATGTCGAGGAGCGAGTTCGTTCCGAGACGGTTGGAGCCGTGCACCGAGACGCACGCGCACTCGCCAGCGGCGTACAGGCCGGGCACAACCGTCGTGTTGTTGCTCAACACCTCGGCGTCATTGTTGGTCGGGATGCCACCCATCGCGTAGTGCGCGGTCGGCAGCACGGGGACAGGCTCCGTGTACGGCTCGACACCGAGGTATGTGCGTGCGAACTCGGTGATGTCGGGAAGCTTGGCGTCGATGACCTCGGGGGAGAGGTGCGTGATGTCGAGGTAGACGTAGTCCTTGTTGGGACCGCCACCACGACCCTCGCGAATCTCGGTCGCCATACAGCGGGCCACGATGTCGCGTGGTGCAAGGTCCTTGATGGTCGGTGCGTAGCGCTCCATGAAACGCTCGCCCTCGCTGTTGCGCAGGATCGCGCCCTCGCCGCGAGCGGCTTCGGAGAGAAGGATGCCGAGGCCGGCGAGTCCGGTCGGGTGGAACTGGAAGAACTCCATGTCCTCGAGCGGGAGGCCCTTGCGCCAGATGATGCCGACGCCGTCACCCGTGAGGGTGTGCGCGTTGGACGTCGTCTTGTAGATCTTGCCGAATCCGCCGGTGGCGAAGATGATCGCCTTGCCCTGGAAGACGTGCAGGTCGCCGGTCGCGAGCTCGTATGCAACGACACCGCTCGGCTTCTGCACGCCATCGACCTCGGTCATGACGAGGTCGAGAACGTAGAACTCGTTGAAGAAGTTGATGCCGAACTTGACGCAGTTCTGGTACAGCGTCTGGAGGATCATATGGCCGGTACGGTCGGCGGCGTAGCACGCACGGCGAACCGGCGTCTTGCCGTGGTCGGCGGTGTGGCCGCCGAAGCGACGCTGGTCGATCTTGCCGTCGGGCGTGCGGTTGAACGGGAGGCCCATGTTCTCGAGGTCGATGACCGCGTCGATGGCCTCCTTCGCGAGGATCTCCGCCGCGTCCTGGTCGACGAGGTAGTCGCCGCCCTTGACGGTGTCGAAGGTGTGCCACTCCCAGTTGTCCTCCTCGACGTTGGCGAGAGCGGCAGCCATGCCGCCCTGCGCCGCTCCAGTGTGGGAGCGCGTCGGGTAGAGCTTCGAGATGACCGCGGTGTTGGCGTTGGGGCCAGCCTCGATGGCGGCTCGCATTCCTGCGCCGCCGGCACCCACGATCACGATCTCGTGCTGGTGGTAGTGGATCCCGTCGACGATCGATCCGTCTTCGTATTCAGCCAATTACGGCACCTCGCAGATAGAGGGGAGCTGCGAGGCGAGTGCGCCGGCAGGGCAGGGGTCGAACGTGTAGATCACAAGGGTTCCCAGGATGAGGAGGAGCACGGTCGAGACGCCGATGAGGCCGAGGAAGACCTTCCGCAGTCGCGGGCTCTTCGCGTAGTCGTTGACAATCGTGCGCATGCCGTTCGCGCCGTGGATGAGAGCGAGCCAGAGCAGCAGGGTGTCCCACACGATCCAGAACGGGCTCGCGAGCTTGCCCGCGACGAAGGCGAAGTCGATCGCCTGTACGCCTTCACCGGCGAAGACGTTGACGAAGAGGTGTCCGAAGATGAGCACGACGAGCACGACACCGCTGCCGCGCATGTAGATCCAGCCCCACTTCTCGATGTTGAAGCGACGGCTGCGTCGCCCACCGGGGCTGTTCGGGATGGGGATCGCGGACATCACTCGCCTCCGAAGATGTGCATGAGCTGGCGCGGCACGAACCCGATGAGGAGAACGATCCACAGGCCGATGACGATCCAGAACATGAGCTTCTGGTGCTTGGTGCCGAATCCCCAGAAGTCGATGAGGATGATGCGGAGACCGTTGAGCGCGTGGAAGCCGATGGCCGCGACGAGCGCGATCTCACCGAGACCCATGATCGGCGTCTTGTACGTGTTGATGACCGCGTTGTACGCACCAGGACTCAGTCGAACCAGCGACGTATCCAGGAGGTGAACGAGGAGAAAGAAGTAAATCGCTACCCCGGTGATGCGGTGGAGTACCCACGACCACATTCCCTCACGACCGCGGTACAGGGTTCCTGCAGGCCGTTTCGGTGTCTGGATCTTCGGTGTACGCCGCGCTGTCGCCAAGGCTCCCGCTGACTCTGTTGTCACGAGTAACCCTCCTTGCGGATGATGTGCCGGGTGGGGGCACTGTTCTGTCGTCGAACAGGTTCCAGTCTATTCCGACCGCTTTCCCCTTTGCCGCCAAGGGGAGCCTAAGTAGCTTGACGTCGAGACACTTTGCCCGTTTTCCCCAGCGCTCACAGGCCGGTACCGCGCTTGCACCTAAGGTGGAGCGCATGGACGCACAGCAGGCATCACTCGAGCGTTTGTACAGCATCATTCCGGCCGGAGGCATCGGCTCCCGGTTGTGGCCGCTGTCACGAGCAGACGCCCCCAAATTCCTCCACGACCTCACCGGTTCGGGGCATTCCCTCCTTCGCGACACCTGGAACCGGCTCGCTCCGCTCTCGGGCGAGCAGCGCATCATGGTCGTGACCGGCCGGTCGCATCGCGCCGCCGTCGAGAAGGAACTCCCCGACCTCCAGGACTCGAACGTCGTGCTCGAGAGTGAGCCACGCGAGTCATCCGCTGCCATCGGGCTGGCTGCGGCGATCCTCAAACTGCGCGAACCGGATGTCGTGATCGGCTCGTTCCCGGCCGATGCGGTCATCAACGACACGCGTGGTTTCACGCGCGCCGTCACCCAGGCGGTGGCTGCCGCGGACGCGGGCTACATCGTGACGGTCGGAATCACCCCGACCGAGCCGGCCGTGGGGTTCGGCTACATCAACTGCGGCGGACCTCTCGATATCGAGGGCGCCCCCGGTGCAGTCATCGTCAACTCGTTCGTCGAGAAGCCGAGCCTCGCTACGGCACAGGAATATGTCGCGAATGGCAATTACCTGTGGAATGGCGGAATGTTCTTCGCGCGCGCCGATGTGCTGCTCGAACAGCTCGGAAAGACGCAGCCGGAGATGCTCGCGGGCCTCACCGAGCTCGCCGAAGCATGGGACACCCCGCGCCGCGGCGCCGTCGTCGACGCTGTCTGGCCGGGACTGGCCAAGATCGCGATCGACTACTCCGTCGCCGAGCCGGCAGCGCTCGAGGGACGCCTCGTCGTCATCCCGGGCGACTTCGACTGGAACGACGTGGGCGACTTCGCGTCGATCGCGAAGATGCACTCGGGCGGACGCAAGAACGACCTCGCGATCCTCGGGGAGAACGCCCGCGTTCTTGCCGATTCGTCGAGCGGCGTCGTCGTCAGCCAGAGCGGTCGACTGATCTCTCTCATCGGAGTGACGGACATCATCGTCGTCGATACCCCGGATGCGCTTCTCGTCACGACGAGCGAGCACGCCCAGCGGGTGAAGTCCGTCGTCGACGCGCTGAAACTCTCCGGCCGCAGCGACGTTCTGTAAACGGTTCCATAACCGTTCTCCGATTGGCGTTCACCAACCGGTGAGACACCGCTAGAGTCCGTTGAATGACCCGCATCGCGCCATTCATCGCCGCTCTCGCCGGCTCCACCCTTCTCCTCGCCGGCTGCGCGTCGGCCCCGACCGCCGAACCGACGTCGGCCGCGTCATCCGATTTCTGTGCACGCATGGTGACGAACTCCGGTGGTCTCGAAGACCGCTCCTTCAACCAGTCCAGCTGGGAGGGAATGCAGCAGGCGGAGACCGATCTCGGTATCAGCGCGGAAGTGCTCGTCTCTGCATCGGAGACCGATCTCGCCCCGAACGTCGAGCTGGCAGCTGACAGCGGATGCGGTCTCGTGCTGACGGTCGGCTACGAACTTGCGACCGCGACCGAGGAGCAGGCTGCAGCCCACCCCGACGTCGATTTCGCCATCGTCGACGAGGTCGTTGCGGGCGACAACATCAAACCCATCGTGTTCGACACCGCCCAGGCGGCGTTCCTCGCCGGTTACCTCGCGGCGGGCGTCTCCAAGACAGGCATCGTCGGCACCTTCGGCGGGGGAAACCAGCCTCCCGTGACCCTCTTCATGGACGGTTTCGTCGATGGCGTC
>Ga0247814_10000976_pt1 | contig 18547 bp, 19 predicted proteins | sample UWRJL179409R1_FD_179947 | JGI IMG/M metagenome (GOLD analysis project Ga0247814, IMG submission 179947) | Plant litter microbial communities from Arlington Agricultural Research Station in Wisconsin, United States - UWRJ-L179-409R-1 | ecosystem: Environmental > Terrestrial > Plant litter >...
CTGATACAAACCGGTTTCGATATCTATTACGGACTCGGGTACGAAGGTTATGGCTACGCGCCGGCTACGGGCGCATTCTATTTGCAGAACAATGCACGCATCGGAAACTACCCGTATGTGGATGTTTACTTCAGTGCAAAAATTAAACGTTTCCGCCTGTTCTTACATTCCGGCCACCTTAACCAAGGCTTCCCCAAACCAGCCTACTTCCCTACGTCCAATTACCCCATGCAAGACAGAAGTTTCCGAATCGGATTTAACTGGGGACTATTTAATTAGTGATACATTAAAAATGACTAATTACTAATAAGGAAATAACTAATTGGTTTCTCATCATTAGCGTAGCTAATGCCAACCATTAGTAAATTAGTAATAAATCATGAATAATTAACCCTTCCCTTTCATCACCAACACAATCTCACCTTTCACGCCTTTATCCGTAAAATATTTACGTACGTCGGCAGCCGTTCCACGTTTAATTTCCTCAAATTTCTTACTGATTTCGCGGCATACGGCCACTTCCCTTTCGGGCGAGATGAGTTCGCAAATCTCATCCAATGCCTTCAGCAAACGATGCGGGGATTCATACAAAACAACCGTTCGCTCTTCTTCCTTCAATCGCAACCAAGTGGTTTGACGACCTTTTTTATGTGGCAAAAATCCTTCAAAAATAAATTTATCCGTAGGAAAACCCGATACCACCACGGCCGGCAACAAAGCCGAAGCTCCCGGCAAACATTCCACGTCGATGCCCTCCTCTATACATTTCCTCACCAATAAAAAACCGGGATCGGAAATGCCCGGTGTTCCGGCATCGGACACCAAGCCTACCATATCCACCGAGGCAATCTTAGCCACCACATTTTCCAACATTTTGTGTTCGTTGAATTTGTGGAACGATTGCAAAGGCGTGGCAATACCGTAATGCTTAAACAAGAAAGAAGAGGTACGCGTATCTTCCGCCAACACGAAAGAGCATTCCTTCAACATACGGATGGCGCGGAAAGTCATGTCTTCCAAGTTACCTACAGGCGTGGGAATTAAAATCAGCTTGGCCAATGTGGAACGATTTTGGTGGACGCGAAGGTACAATTTTCAATATCTCGTGCACAGACTAAACGAATTTACGATCACTGTGATATATTTGCGCAATCAATGAACATCGTGACAGCTCATATTCCATACGCGATTTTTTTCTCCACGCTGGCAAAAGCATTGCCTACGCTCATCATCCTGTGCATTACCATCGGCATTGTTATTTACTTGGTGGCCAAACCCAAAAAGGGCTTTAAAAATCCATTTTCCAAAAGCCCGAAAGGCGTCCTGAACATCGATGACATCTATAATGAGCAACGCAAGGAGCGCGAAATAACCATTGACCAGATCCTGGAAAAAATCCACAAAAAAGGCTTGCACAGCCTCAGCAAAAAAGAGAAAGAAATCCTCACCAACCACTCCGATAAAAATAAATAGCGCTCACATTCAATCCGCTACATTTTTACCCCAAAATATTTGACGAAAATACAAACTAAAGATATCCCCCGCACGTTATAATCACGTCGAACCAAAAGAAAGGGGGTGTTTAATGATCTCGGATAAGCAAATCCGCACAAAGCAGGCATTAAATACCTTTAGGGGTAGTCTGTAAATTGTAATAAAAAATGCCCCTCCGCGAGGGGTATTTTTTTTGTTTTATAATATGAGATTATTGGGAGCGAAAATCGCCTATTTTCAATACAAAACGGCAGTTCGGGCTGTCCGCTGCTGCTTCGGCATACATTCCAATATAAATTGATTTTGGAAGACAATTGTCCCCGTCTTGCTGGGCTAAGCCGAAGCATATGCTACCATCCCGCGCGACACAAACGCCTATTTTCAATCCGGGTCAAATGAAAACGCAAACCTGTCTTACCACTGCAGCTTCAATCTCGTAATACTCATCTCCCTTTCCAACGGAATATTTGCCAACATCAAATCCGCCAGCCTTTCGGATAAATAAGGCGCCAGCATATAACCTTTTGTTCCCAATCCGTTGAAAACGAACATGCCCTTCATTTTCGGGTGTTCTCCCAAAAATGGCCGTCGATCACGCGATGCAGGCCGCACGCAGGCCGTATGTTTCGTTATCGTATAAGGTTTATCCGTCAGCTGATGCAAGCCTTCCAATATTTTTTGTTTTCCGGTTTGTGTGGGTTCCACATCTTCAAATTGCCAATCGTAAGTTGACCCGCAAACGAAGCCTCCATGGATCAAAGGTGCCAAAAATACACCCTTCATCACTTCTTTTTCCCTTGGCAAATCGGGCATATCCAAATATAACAACTCACCTTTGGTAGGTAACAATGGCAATTGACCAAACCAAGGATTTTGTAATCCCTGCATCCCTTCGCAAAAAACGATTTCCGTAAAAAATTCGTCGTTTACCCAATACCCATTTTCTTGCGGAAGAATTTGTGAATAGTCGATGGTATGTGTCTTGAATAATCCATTCTTCTTAAAAAACCCGCGCATGGCCGGAACAAAAATCCCACAATCCACTAACGACCCCTGCAGGATATCTGCGCCGCGCAAACCTGGTCCGGTAAAAGATTCCGGCGAATAGGAATAAATCTCGGGAGACAAAAATTCAGACAAGGTACCGTCGCCCAGACGTTGGTTCCATTCGCCTTCCACCAAATCGTTCGGAAACATACGGTATAAACCGACGGCGGAATAGAACCGGTTATCTGTCATACGTTCCCATTCCGGATAAAAGGCACGATTATATGGAAGTACTTCCTCTGCCATCCACGTTTTCAACAAACGTTTTACCACCACGGGATTCATCAGTCCGGCCGCTTTTTCCGAGGCACAGGGAATCGTTTCCGAATTCCAGATCTGGAAAGAAATATTCCTGCGGAACAGCTGCGCACCCAGACACAATCCGGCTAGCCCTCCGCCTACGACGAGTATTTTCTTTTCCATGACGCAAAGGTATTTTATGTTTGGATGTTTGGTGTTTTAATTGTTCTAAAATGTTTAGGGTTCGATGGTTTAAGGGTTTGCTTCAGCACCGACGCGATTCACACTGCCTGCTTGTTACTTGCCCACTTCCCGATTCCCGTCTACTCATCTGCCTCTCCTTTCCACAATCAAATACCAAAATCTGCGTTTAATTCGTAAACTTGCATCATGGCATTGCAATGGCGGAAAATATCATGGATCATTCTTTCGGTGTGTATCGGCGTCGCTTGTATACCGTCGGTTTCGGCACAGAAAAACAAAAAGGAAAAAGAAACGTCTTCTGTGCTTAAACCTGAGCCCGACAGCAAAGAGAAAATCCAGGCGGAACTGATTGAGGCCGTACAACAGAAAATCATCGGCAACACGAAAGTGGCCTATACCATGCTGGAAGCCTTTACCAAAAAACACCCGGAAATTTCCGCGGGACATTTCGAACTGGCCGAGATATCGGTAAGCAATAGATTGTATTCGCAAGCCATCACCTCCTACACGCAGGCTACTTTGTTGGATTCCAAAAACAAATGGTACTTCGTTCGTTTGGCCGAGTTATACGATTTCCTGAAAATGTACAAGGAATCAAAAGACGTATATAAAAAATTGGCAGCTATGTATCCGGCGGAGCTGGAATTTGCCTTATCCGCGGAATCCATTGCGGTACAACAGGGGGAGTTGGCCGAGGCTATCGGCATCCTGGATAAAATCGAATCCGAAATCGGCGTGTCAGAATCCATCAACCTGGAGAAATATCGCCTGTTCATGGCGCAGAAAAAATTTCCGGAAGCTTTGAAGGAACTGGAAAAATTAGAAAACAGATTCCCTGGCGAAACCTTGTATATCGGCATGGCGGCCGAAGTATATTATGCCAAGGGCGACAAAGCCAAAGCATTGGACGCCTACCAAAAAATATTGCAGCGCGACAGCAACAATACCTTGATCCATTTGGCCATAGCCGATTATTACCAAAAAGAAAAAAATCTGGACAAAGCCTTTTACCATCTGGAAAAAGCGTTCGTAAACCAAGCGGTGGATATCGACAAAAAAGTAAACATCCTGCTTTCGTTTCTTACGCAGGCCAACCAATCAGAAGCACACAGAAAAGAAGGCGAAAAGCTGAATAAATTGCTGACGGAAGCACATCCTGCCAACCCTAAGAGTTGGAGCATTGCCGGCGATTATGCGTTGGAGCAAAAAAATTGGCGGGCCGCTTTGGACAATTTCATGAAGGTGATCGAGCTTGATGCATCCAAATTTGTGTTTTTCCGCGAGAGTGCCCGACTGGCTATCCGCTTGGAAGATTACAGCGCCTTGCAAAAAATAGCGAACAGCGCAGAAGAGCTGTATCCGCTACAGCCCGAAGTATATCTATACAAAGGTATTTACTTTACACAAACCAATAAATCAACTGATGGCGCCGAAGCATTGGCCTACGGTAAAGAATTGGTGATTGAAAATGCATTATTGGAATCGGATTTTCTTTCCGCGTCAGGCAAATTGTCCGCCAAAGAAAATAACCTGGCAAAAGCAATAGAAAGTTTTGAAAAAGCCATCCAACTTGCCCCCAACAACTATTGGGCTTATCTTCAATATGCACTCGTATCACCATCAGAAAAGGCCAAAACGTTGATTGATAAAAGTATCGCATTGGCTCCCGATTATCCGGAAACTTATGCCGCCAAAGCCAAAATCCTTTCGTCCACCAATGATTTACCGGGAGCGAATACGGCCATTGAAAAAGCCCTCGAAAACGGAGGGCAACAAATTAAATCGGTGATGTTGTTATATGCAGACATCACCGAGAAAAACGGAAATACATCAAAAGCCGCACAGATACGCGCGGAAGCGAATGCCATTTAACATGAAAAAATCAGTTATACCACATATTGCATTGGGTTTGTTTGTTATATTTTTTACGACATTCACCTCGTGTAAAACAAAAAAGATTGCCGAAAACCCAAATACTACGCCCGCCGGGGGAATTACATCCGAACAGCAATTGCTGCAAAAAATTGAGGCGTCCAAACAAACCTATTCCAACCTGAATATTAAATATGCGGCCAAAATCAAGATTGGCAAGGACGAAAATTCCATACGCGGAAAATTGAAAATCCGCCGCGACAGTTGTATCTGGGTAGCCGCATTACCCTTGGGAATTGAGGCCGCACGAATCATCGCTACACAAAACGAAGCGGGCTTAATCAATTACCTGAAGAAAAATTATTTTCTAGGCGGATATGATCTGTTGGGTTCACAAGTCGGCTATCCGTTGGATTATGATATGTTACAAGCAGCACTCACCGGTTCGGCGCTGTTTATTGCCGATAAAAATTCATACCGATTGGAGAATGACCGCAAAAATGGCTACTATTTTTCTCCTTATGACAGAAATGCCTTCGAAAAGATTACCGAAGGAAAAAGTCTCCCAGCCGATGGTGCTCCCACCATACAAGCACTTTGGTTCAACGAAGTCAATACGTTGGTTTCCAAAAACGTGATGTACGACATAGCCGGAAAACGTTATCTGGAGGTCAACTATTCAAACTACCAAGCAGTGGGGAAAAACATGATTCCAGCCTTGGTGGATATACAGATTAAAACACCAAAAGAAACTGCCGTTTTCACGATTGAATATGCTAAAATAGACGCAGACGTGACGGAAATGGATTATCCCTTCAACGTACCCGAATCATACCAACAGATGCAATTAAAATAAATCCGCATGAAAAAATATACCGACGAAGAAATACAGGCCGCATTGGAAAAATTGGAAGGCTGGAAATTACAGAAGGGTGCCATCCAAAAGAATTACGAATTCAACGATTTCAACCAAGCCTTTGCATTCCTCTCCAGAACGGCATTATATTCGGATAAGGTGAACCACCATGCAGAATATTCGGGCGTATATAACAAAGTGCAAATCCGGTTGAATACACACGATGTGGATGGTATTTCAAAGAAAGACATTGATTTTGCGAAAGAAATCGATGGATATATTTCCTAGGTAACCATCAAATATTTTGGAGAGAGGAAAAAATATTTACCTTGTAATTAATTTTCTCCTATGCTCCTACTCTATGTCTTATTTGGCACCTATTTGTTTACGTTGGTGGCAAGCCGCATCATCAAAGGCGAATTTAAATCGCGCATTGCCGGCAGGGCCGGTTTCAGTGCCGTATTGTTATTAACGGGCGTAGGCCACTTCATTTATCCGGAAGGTTTGGTGATGATGATGCCAGAATCGATTCCCTTTAAATTGGAATGGGTATATATTACCGGCGTTATTGAATTGGCCGCCGCCATCGGTTTATTAATTCCTAAAACACAAAAACTGACAGCCTGGCTGCTCATTGTATTCCTTGTATTGATATTTCCATGCAATATTTATGCGGCCATGCACCATGTCGATTTCCAAAAAGCGACCAACGACGGTTCGGGTATCGAATACCTTTGGTTCCGTATTCCATTACAGTTATTCTTCATCGGCTGGACCTACTATTTCGGCATTTATGTAGACCGAAAAAAACAAGTGAGTTTATAAATTTCCCATCTTAGCCGATATTTAAATTTCCGTGAATAAAATTACCATCATCGGCTGCGGCAATATGGGTTTGATTTATGCCCATTCCTTCCTGAAATATAAAATCGTGACACCGGAAAATATTTTGCTGGTGGAAAAAAATGCCGAACGCAGGGACAGCCTGCAAGCATTAAACATCGGCAAAGTAGTAACCACCGCAGACGATTCTATTTCCGACAGTGATTTGGTGATCCTTTCCGTAAAACCGCAAGATTTCAATGAACTGGCACCCGATATCGCTTCCCATTTAAAACCGGAGACCATCGTACTTTCCATTATGGCGGGCATTGAATTACAATCTATCCAAGCTGCCCTGCAACACCGCCACGTGGTACGTGCCATGCCCAATTCACCGGTGGAAATAGGCATGGGCATGACGGTATTTACCTCATCCAATACCTTTACGCCTGAGCAAATATTGCGTGTAGAAAACCTATTGGCCACCACAGGACGCACGCTTTACGTAGAAAAAGAGGAACTGATGAATGCCGTAACGGCACTGAGCGGAAGCGGCCCGGCATATTTCTATTATTTTGTGCAGCATTTGATTCAGGCCGGAAACGATATGGGACTGGATGAACGCACCTCTTCCACCTTAGCCAAGCAAACCATGTTGGGTGCCTTCCACCTCATCAATAATGCCAACAAACCGTTGGATGAGCTAATCAAGGCCGTGGCATCCAAAGGCGGAACCACGGAAGCCGCCTTGAACACATTTGAACAGAACGGGATGGGAAGAACCATCATCGAGGCATTAAAAAATGCCGAAAAAAGAGCAGAGGAATTATCACAGGGTTTGAAAAAATAACCTACATTCATCTTAAGAATTCAAATATCCAATACTCAATTCTTGATTTTTATGGAAACACAAATGCGTAACTTGCCCCTCTCCCAACGTCGCTTTGATTACTTGTTCATCGTTATGTTTTCGCTGTTCTTCATCACCTCGATGATAGCCGATGCAGTGCCTACCATCCTAGGCGACGGCGTCATCAGTCCGGATCACCCCAATCCTATCGTACGAGCTAATTACGACTATGCCTTCGGCTGCGATCCGCTGTTTTTAAACCCTCCGGCGTGGATGCGCTTCGTGACGGGATTGTCCGCATTTGCTTACGGACCATTCTATCTAGTCTTGGTGTATGCCTTCATCAAAGGGAAAAACTGGATCCATGTACCCGCCATTATGTATGGAACTGCTATTTCGGTGATTACCGGCGTGATTGTTTTCGGTGTGGAGTTTTTTGGGGAACCGGAGTGGAGATGCCAAAATATCCCCAAATTTCTTTCCTATAATTCACCGTATGTCTTGGTTCCTATTTTATTAATCATCCGCATGCGGATGCCGTATCCGTTTACAAGAAAGTTCTAAATACCTATTTCATATTATGCAGAAGGCTCAACAATCAACCGATTGTTGAGCCTTTTATTTTTAACGCCACAATTGAATGAAGTATGCAATAATCATTAATTTCATGCTTCAATTGTAAAAGCAAGAAACATGAATATTCCATCTACACACCAAACGGTAATGCCTTACTTGATGTTAAAGGATGCCGCAAAATTTATTGATTTCGTAAAGCAGGTTTTTAACGCAGAAATCACACACCACAGTATGCGGGACGAAAAACTGCTCGGCCACTGCGAAATGCGGATAGGCTTCAGTACCATCATGTTCAGTGATGCCAACGAGGATTGGAAACCGCAAACGGCCAACCTATTTATCTATGTGGAAAATGCCGACGAAACGTTCCAAAAGGCGCTCGACCAGCAATCGACCGTCATCATGGAACTGGCGGACCAAGATTATGGCAGAAGCGGCGGCGTAACGGATCCGTTTGGAAATGTATGGTGGATTACATCTGCCCAATAATTATGATTATGATTATGAATAAACGGGAAATCATCACACGTCTTCAACAAAATCACATCGGTTTTACGAATTATATGAAAACGCTGGATACGGATGAATTCATGTATTCGTTGAACAACGAAAAGTGGACAGCCGGCCAACAACTGCAACATATTTATCTTTCCGTAAAGCCGTTGTCCAGCGGATTGATCCTTCCCAAATTCATCGTCAGGTGGGTTTTCGGGAAAGCCAACCGTCCCTCCGGAACCTATCTGGAGCTGGTTGGCAAATACCACGAGAAACTAAGAAATGGCGGCAAGGCCAGTAAAAATTTCATCCCGAAAGCCGTGGCGTTTTCAGACAGGGAAACCCTCAACAAAAAAACATTGGGATTGGTGAACAAGATTTGTAAATACTTAGGGAAATATTCTGAGGAAGAATTAGATAAACATATTTTACCGCATCCCCTGCTTGGAAAAATCACCTTGCGGGAAATGATGTATTTTACGATTTGCCATGTAGAACATCACCACACGACGGCTATGCAAAACCTGGCCCAAAAATCAAACATAAAGTAATTATTCCGCACCACCCGTCGTAGCGAAACTTCCGCGATAATATTCAAAACGATTCCTATTTGGTTGGCGGTTTACTCGGTTTCAATTTGAGGGTAAAAGTTGTTTTCAGGTTTAATTCTGAATTATTGGTATTACTTACCGGTGGCGTATTTGCATCCTGATTAATTTCCGGGTATCCGCCAGCTCCATTGTTCGGATATCCACCGCCACTATTCGGGTAACCGCCTCCCCCGTTGGGATAGCCGCCACCGCCATTCATACCTCCATAATTGCCGCCGTTTTGATAGCCACCACCACCTGTGTATCTGCCGCCACCCATACCGCCGGTAACCGATACGCCCGTGCCGTCGTCCATCATCGAGTTGCCTTCGGTAGGAATTTTATTGACGGTAATTTTTACGGAGAATGTATTTTCGGTTCCCGAATCCTTCAACGAATCTTTATAAAAAAGGCTGAACGGAATACTCAATTCGCAAAACAAGCGGTCAATATCATCGTTCGGAATCATGGACACCTCAATCCCGTTTTTGTTATTGGGGCTGAACATACCATCGGGCACATTCTTCAACCCTTTGCCTTTGATGTTTACCGGAATGGTCCACACCTGTAACTGCCCCAAGCTATCCGTTCGACTTTGATAGCCTTTCGGTGCCGGACGGTAGCCCAAACTATTGGGTAAAAAAGCGATTTCCACCGGATATTTTTTCCCACCCTCGGCATCGATTTCCAAAGTAAGCCCGGCATTGATAATCTTATATCTCGTCACTTCGGAATTGGCCACGAAAGTGAAATATATCCGCTTGTCATCATTGCTAAAGCTGAAATTCAATTTGGTCTTAGGGTCGTAGAGGGGCAAGGGAAATGTCCATTCGTTATATTTTCCGTCAATCTTCACGGATTTATTCTGGAACGGCATTTCACCGGCATATTTCTGCGAATAGGAATTCACCGTACCATAGACCATGGTAAGTAAAACAATGCTAGATTTTTTTGCAAAAGAATATACCGACATCATTGTTTTTCAATTTAGCTATGCAAATGACGCATAAATTTCCATCATAAACGGAAGAATACGTCAGGTATTTTATGGGCAAAATCTCTTACAGATGTTACCTTTGCCCATCAGATTCACCATCATTCAACAGAAAGGATCAAGGAACTTGTCAACCGATTTTTATTCACATAGATTGCCAAATGGCATACACATCATACATATTCGCGCCAAAATGCCATCCGCGCGTTGCGGCATCCTCATCAATACCGGATCGCGTGATGAGAAGGGATTACGTGGCGTAGCACACTTTTTGGAACACCTGTTTTTCAAGGGAACGGCCAAACGCAAGGCTTACCATATCCTTTCCACGATCGATAATTCCGGTGGGGAGTTGAACGCCTATACCTCCAAGGAGGAAACATTCGTATACGCTTCCTGCCTAAAAAGTGACATGCGCAAAGCCATGGACATCATTGGCGACGTGGTAAGCAATTCCCTGTTTCCGGAAAAGGAACTGGAAAAGGAACGTGGCGTAATTTTGGACGAAATCAATTCCTATAAGGATGATCCGGGAGAAGACATCATGGATTGTTTTGAGGAACTATGGTTCGAGAACCATGAATTGGGCTCAAACATTTTGGGAACCGTACAGGACGTAAAAAAAATCAGCCGTAAATCCATTACGGATTTCATCGACAATGGATACCGGAACGACGACATTGTGTTTTGTAGCGTAGGGCAGTTTTCGTTTGAGAAAATCCTTCAATATGCCACGCCCATATTGGAACAGTTCCACTTCAACGCAGCACCCCATACGCGCCAACCTTTTACGGCGAACGTACAGCCGTTTATTAAAACAGAACGCAGGAACGTACACGGCGCGCATTGCCTTATCGGCTTTCCAGGGGTTACCCGCTCGTCCGAAGATAGAATCGTTTGCGGGATATTGAATAATCTATTGGGAGGTCCCGTCATGAATTCCATGCTGAATCTTAGCTTACGCGAAAAACATGGCATCTGCTACCAGATAGAAAGCCAAATGATTTCCTATACAGATACCGGAATCTGGACCACCTACTTGAATACGGATCCCGGGAAGATGGAAAAAGCAGTGGATTTGGCCTTGGTTGAAATAAACAAACTGCGGGAAAATACACTGAGCACGTTGAAACTCCATACCGTAAAAAAACAGGTGAAAGGTCAGTTGGCCCTTTCGCAGGAAAATCCGGGAAGCATGCTCCATGTAATGGGTAAGAGTTATTTCACCCGCGGCAAGATAGAAACCTTAAAGGAAATCATGCACAAAATCGACATCATTACACCACAGGACGCCTTACGGGCAGCCAATGAGTATTTGGTGAAGGATAAGATGAGCATGCTTACCTTAACGTCTGCCTAAGCTTTTGGTCTTACTTTAATCGTTACGATGGAAGAATGGAATTCGGCATCGGAGATTTTACCGTTCTTGTATCGGTAAATATTTCTGTTTCCGTCCGGTGCCTTAAATTCATATTCGCCGGGAGACAATCTTTTTACGCCCGAATATTCGCCCCAGCCTTCGTTGAACATTTTTTGTCCATCTTTCGGCTCATCATAATAAATGGAAGATATCAGACAAATATTGGCCACGGGACCTAAGTTATATTTTCCTTTTTTCCAGTGGTTAATGGAATAACCGCCATCATCGTTCAACGTTACTTTACAAAATTTTTCAATTTCTCCGTCAGAACGGTGCTCAAAATAGGATTCCGTGAGGATGCCATCCTTAAAAATCACATTATAACTGGTGACAGTAGATACTTTTTTCCAAAGAATCTGTGCATTTCCCACGCTGTTTAATGAATACACAGTTACGTTGCCCTTGACCTTTTTATCCGTGGTTAACGTACCTATCTTATCTCCGGCCAAAAACATTTCGAACTCTTGTTTCTGTGCGGAAACAGAATGAACGGACGAGGAAACAACCAACAATAAGGCGCAAGCCGCCAAACGAAAAATTTGCATAAATCTAGTGGAAGTTATTTAACCAATTTAACATAAACCGTGCCTATGATCGTCTTCCTTTCGGTTTCAACCAATTCGCCGTTTTTGTATACATATATGTTTTTGTCACCATTTGGAATTTTGTACTCATAGCGCCCATCACCCAATGATTTCAGAGGATAAGATGCACCGATTCTTTCCGTAAATAAATTATCCATGCCTTTGGGCTCGGAGAAATATAACGAGATGACGCTGTATGTAACCGGTGTGCCATAGGTCAATTTTTGTTTTTCATTGGTCACATTATATTTGGAACCATCCCACGCAATACTGGCGTAGTTATCTACCTCATCATCAATTTCGTTTTTACAGTATGACGATAACAGCTTACCATCCTTGTAAGTGACATCCATGGAAACGAAATTCTTTTTGGTGGTAAAAAGAACCTTGGCCTCAGATTTACTTTCCAGTTTATATGTGGTCAATGCGCCATTTATCTTACGTGTAACGGTAATATTACCAATTTTATCCCCAGACAAAATGATATCGTAATTACGGGTTTGGGCCATAAGGGAACCGGCGGCCAACATAAACAATAAAGATGCTGATAGTATTCTTTTCATTCTATTCGATTTTGGATAAAGATAATGATTCTGTGCTAAAATCTATATCAAGTAAGGCGTAGGAGTTATTTTTTTTCAATTTGGTATCGGTGCTAATTTTCCCTGCCAAAAACTTTAAATAGTTACATAAAAAAAGCGTCCCGAATAATCGAGACGCTTCCCTTAGTTTATTTTGGTCGCTTATTGGGCGATAATTTTTTCAACCAGTTCCTTACCATCCAAGTTTACTTTAACGAAGTAAACACCACTGGCTTTCATCAACTCACGGTTAACATTGAAAGTTTGTGTTCCTGCCGCTAATTGGCCTGCATAAATATTGGCCACAAATCTGCCTGCGATATCATAAACAGCCACGGAAGCTTTATTTACAGACTGCGGCAAATCAAACGTCACCACCGAATTGTCGGTTACTGGATTTGGGAATACATTAAAGTTTAATGTTTGGGAAGTAACTTCGTCAATGGAAGCATTTGGACCTGTAGTGGCCAGAATCTCAATATCATCGATATACAAGTTATTATTATAATAACCACCTGAAACGAATTGGAAACGGTAACGTACACTCGGACCAGTAGATACCGCGCCCGAAAGATTGACAGAAAGCTGTTTCCATAAATCAAGGCTGTTAGGAGCAAAAGCCTGTGGGCTCAAACCTCCCGATACCAACTCGGCACCTGTGAATGATTTCACGGTAGTCCAAGTACTACCGCAGTTGGCGCTACGAGACAATATTAATCTGTCGCTGCTTGGATTTACTTGTGTCCTAACCGCATAAGCTACCTTAAAGCGTATTACTTTTCCGCCACCTGCAATGGCATCCATATTTACCGGAGGAGAAATCAACTCGGAAGTATTATCACGAAGACTTTCGTAGTTTTCCATTTTAATCGAGAACCCGTCCGTGTAAGCCACAGTGAAAGGAGATAATTTCCATTCTTTTCCGGGATCTGTTTGGTCATTGACGATCGTCCAACGTCCTTGATCAAAATTTCCACCACCTTCAAAACCTTCTCTATAACCCCAAGCTTTTGACTCTACTTGTGTTTCCAAAATATATACAACGGTTTGTTTGGTTTTGGTATGGAATCCATTGGCGTTTGTCACCGTTAAAGTTGCGCCATATGTCCCTGGGGTACTGTATGTAACTTGTGGGTTTTGTGCCGTGCTAGTGGAAGGGGTACCACCTTCAAATTCCCAAGCCCAACTGGTAGGTGTGCCATTAAATGAACCATCTTTATAGTTCACGGCCGTTCCGGCACAAACCACCCTGTTTTCAGCCCAAAATTCAGCTACTGGAGCTTTAGCATTACAAGGCTGCGCATTATCATCAACACCTGTAATTATATTATTCGCTTCACTTACCACACTTTTTCTATGTTGATAGTATGTCAAAGCATCGTTCATACGTGCAATCTGCCCTTCGGTAAACATATTTGGGCAGTTGTAGTTATTTACATAGTCCATATAGTTCTGGAAGTTCTCTCCGATTGCATATCTCATTAAGGAGTCGCGTGGATTGTCCGTCACGTCTTCATAACATGTGGCTTCTTTTACGATGGTAGTACATGGATCAGCCCATGCAAAATTCTCACTTTTAGAAATGGGTGTGTCATCCACGTCGTCGCTTCCACAATTTTGGTCACCCCATATGTGAATCAGGTTCAAGTGGTGCCCGATTTCGTGAGGAACAACCGCTTGGGTAGTCATAGATCCGGAAGCAATCGTAGCTCCATCGCTCAAAACCGGTGCGCCGCCCGGGAACAGACAATATCCAAGGATTTGACCACCACTATTATCTCCCGGGGAGGTAATGTTATTTACTATCCAAATATTTAGATATTTGGCCCTATCCCAATAACTTAAGTGCTTGAAGTTCTTGTCGTCATACGTATTGTTTGACTTATGAGGAGAATACACACGACGGATACCGTTTGTACAGTTCCCTAATGGATCTTTGGTAGCCAAACGGAACTTGATCAAAGCTTCACCCGCGATAGAATCGAAACGGAGCGGTAATGTGTTGATGTTGGGCGGTGTTTTGCTGTATGCCTGGTTCAACTTCGTAATCATGGTATTGATTGCCGCATCCGTAACGTTGGAACCGGCAGTTCCATTATGGATTACATGCACCACAACCGGCATGATGCGGTAAGTACCCGCTTTTTCATCGGCAGATTGGGCATGTTGTTGTACATATGCGTTAAACTTTGCATAATCCGCCGCAAATTCCGGATCCTCCATAGCTACCCTAAAGTCTGAGCCACAAACTGGATGTTCGGCATGTTGCGCATAAAGCGAAGTAGCGCCCAAAGTGCCCCCCAGTAGGGCAACGGATAATAAAAATTTCTTCATAACTGCTTCTTTAAACAATTTATTTCAAATCAAATTTAGCTGTTCCTACAACTATCACCTCCGACAAATTTATGTATTTATCGGACGAGTTTTGACTCGCAATAGTAATACAAAATTAACTTTGTGGAAGAATATTAGAACTAATTTTATCAAAATATGAGCCAAAAAACAAAACTTAATATAGCCATCAATGGTTTCGGACGCATAGGACGCGTGGTTTTGCGTCGTTTGATTCAAGAACCGAACCTCAATTTGGTTGCCATCAACGACCTGACGGATGCCAAAACTTTGGCGCATTTAGTGAAATATGATTCCATCCACGGAAAATTCCAGGGAACCATTTCGCATACCGAAAACTCGCTCATCATCAATGGGAAGGAAGTCCCGGTCATCGCAGAAAAGGATCCGGCCAAGCTGCCCTGGAAAAAATATGACGTGGATGTAGTGATCGAATCCACCGGACTTTTCAGGACACAAGAAAAATGCCGTCCGCATATTGAAGCCGGGGCCAAAAAAGTCATCATCTCCTCCCCCGCCGACGACGATACGCCGACCATCGTACTGGGTGTAAACGAAAATATTTTGACGGGAGAGGAAGAAATCCTATCCAACGCATCCTGCACGACGAACAATGCCGCACCGATGATCAAGGTCATCAACGAACTTTGTGGGGTGGAAACTGGATATATTACTACCGTACACAGTTACACGGGCGACCAACGCCTACATGATGCGCCACACAAAGATTTGAGACGTGCCCGCGCCGCTGCGGAATCCATGATCCCAACATCCACCGGAGCGGCCAAAGCCATCGGTAAAATCTTTCCTGAATTGGATGGAAAATTGGGCGGGGCGGGAATTCGCGTGCCAGTTCCGAACGGATCTTTGACGGATATTACTTGCATCGTACGCAACCCTAAAACGCCGGCAGAAATCAACGCGGCATTCAAAAAAGCGGCCGAAGGCGAACTGAAAAACATCATTGAATATACCGAAGATCCGATCGTATCGAAAGACATCATCGGCAACCCGAATTCATGCATTTTCGATTCGGAATTAACCTCCGTAATCGGCAATATGGTAAAAACCGTAGGTTGGTACGATAACGAGGCTGGTTATTCCAATCGTTTGGTGGATTTGTTGTTGTTGTTGATTAAGGTAGGAAAATTTTAAAATACATGTAGGTATGGTCCCGACCATACCTACATGTATTTTTTCAATTCCATATTCTCCCCATCAAACGTAGCATAGGTAAAATGCGTAATCCAATCGCCCAGATTGATATAGGTAGATTTTTCGCTGAGTTTTATCTCTAATGGTAAATGCCGGTGACCGTAAATGAAATAATCGGGTTCGTTTCCTAATGCAATTTGTTCTTTGCTATAAATCACCAGCCATTCATTCTCTTCGCCTAAGAATTTTTTGTCGTTCTCGTAATTGGCATCACGGCTTTTGCCGGAGAAATAATTGGCCAGACAGATGCCAAAGTCCGGATGCACGAGTTTATAGCACCACTGAAAAAACGGATTCGAAAATACTTTTTTGATGAATTTATAACCGTGGTCGCCTGGCCCCAAACCGTCGCCATGTGCGATATAAAACTGCCTGTTGCCAAAAGTCCGCTCTATAGGATGTTTATAGATTTTTACGCCCAGTTCCTTTTCCAGATAGCCGAACATCCATAAATCATGGTTTCCGGTGATGATGTGGACGGGAATTCCCGCATCACATATTTCGGCCAGTTTGCCCAACAGGCGAACAAAACCTTTGGGAACCGAATTCCGGTACTCAAACCAAAAATCGAAAATATCGCCCACGAGAAAAATCTCTTCCGAGTCTTCCTTACGTTCCGAAAGCCACTGAACCAATCGTTTTTCACGTGCCAAACTGGCATCGAAATCAGGCACGCCGAGGTGAAAATCGGAGGCAAAAACGGCTTTGTATTTTTTGGTTGAATCCATGAATTATGCGACAATAATACTTAATAAGCACCGTAACGCTAAAAAAACCGCCGGATTTTCCTTTTTTTGCTTTCAATTTCAACGAGGATGATTATTACACAAACCCCGTTCAGGGTAAGTTTTGTCGGTGGCGGGAGTGACATGGCTGCGTTTTACGAACGAAGCGAGGGCGCCGTGCTTAGCACTACCATCGACAAGTATATGTATATTTCTTCCCACCGTTTTTTTGAGGGGGATAAAATCCGTGCGAAATATTCGGAAACGGAGACCGTATCGAACCCGAGTGAACTGAACCATCCCATTTTCCGGACGGTGTTGGAGAAATTCAATATCCGTGGCGGGCTGGAAATCAGTTCCATCGCCGATGTTCCCGCCGGAACGGGAATGGGCTCTTCTTCCTCATTCACCGTCAGCCTATTGCATAATTTATACGCACACATAGGCCAGTTTCCATCCAAAGAGCAATTGGCCGCTGAAGCCTGTGATATAGAAATCAATATATTGGGCGAACCCATCGGCAAACAAGACCAATATGCCGCGGCTTATGGTGGATTCAATATTTTCCGTTTCCGAAAGGACGGGTCCGTAGGCGTTGAACCTATTACCATGGAAGCTGAAGTGTATAAATCATTGCAAGATAATTTGGTGATGTACTATACCGGTGTACAACGCAGTGCATCCGCCATTTTAGCCGAACAAAAGAAGAGTATCACTTCCGAAGACAAATTTCAGAATTTAAGGTCTATGGTAACTTTGGTGGACGATTTAAAAAATTGCCTACAAAGCGGACAAACGGACGATTTTGGCAAAATCCTGCATGAAAACTGGATACTGAAACAACAACTCACGGGCTCCATTTCCAATCCTTTGATCAACGAAGCTTACCAAGCGGCGATAGACAACGGGGCATTGGGCGGAAAACTCCTTGGCGCGGGCGGTGGCGGATTTTTGTTGTTTTATTGCCCAAAGGCCAAACAGGAAAAACTGAACCGAGCTTTGAAAAATTTGCGTTACTTTGATTTTGATTTTGAAAACGAAGGTTCCAAATTGATTTATACGCCCAAATGACAAGCGCAGCACTACATACAGACTATCTTTCCTTACTGAAATCTACACTGGATAAACTTTCCCCGGAGAATTTAGAAAACGTTTCCAAAGCTTTTTTGGCCTGCTACGAATCGGGCGGAACATTTTACGTGTTTGGAAACGGTGGCAGCGCTGCCACGGCGAGCCACATGGCCGGCGACTTCATGAAAGGAGCTTCCTATGGATTGGAAAAACGCTTCAAATTCATTTGCCTCAACGACAATAACAGCGCCATGATGGCCATTGCCAACGATATTTCGTACGACGATATTTTTGTGGAACAACTGAAAAACTTCTTGCAACCGAACGATTTGGTGATCGGAATTTCTGGCAGCGGAAACTCGAACAATGTGGTAAAAGCCATGGAATATGCCAAGGAGAAAGGCGTAAAAACATTGGCACTTTGTGGCTATTCCGGCGGTAAAATAAAACAACTGGCCGATTTAAACGTGCATGCCGAAGTAAACGACATGGAAATCTGTGAGGACATCCACATGGTGGTTTTCCATACCATCAAACAAGGGTTGATCAAACATCTGCA
>Ga0247814_10000977_pt1 | contig 18484 bp, 16 predicted proteins | sample UWRJL179409R1_FD_179947 | JGI IMG/M metagenome (GOLD analysis project Ga0247814, IMG submission 179947) | Plant litter microbial communities from Arlington Agricultural Research Station in Wisconsin, United States - UWRJ-L179-409R-1 | ecosystem: Environmental > Terrestrial > Plant litter >...
TGAACTATCTGCTGCTGCACAGCTGCGTACCTACAGGGCTGCACAGGAAGGTTTTATCGGGGACAGTTTTAATACGATAAGTGCTTACCGCGAACATGGTGCATTACCACATTATGGCGCTTCTGAAGAAAGCAATGCTGAAGTAAAAGCAGAAAGCCTGTTCCTGGTAGATTCCGGAGGTCAGTACTTTTATGGCACAACGGATATCACCCGTACCATCCCGATGGGAACAACCACAGAACAGGAAGAAATTGACTATACACTGGTACTGAAAGGAATGATTGACGGCTGTAAGGCTATATTCCCAAAAGGTACATGCGGTTACCAGATTGATGCCATTACACGTAAGCCCCTTTGGGAACATGGCCGCAACTATGGCCACGGGACCGGGCATGGTGTAGGCTATTTCCTGAACGTACATGAGGGACCACAGGTGTTTAACCCCACAAATGTACCTGTAGCGATAGAATTGGGAATGATTACGTCGATTGAACCGGGCATTTACCGCCCCGGACGACATGGTATCCGCATAGAGAACCTGGTACAGACCATCCCGGTGGAAGAAAACGAGTTTAATGAGTTTTACGGTTTTGAAACGCTGACCATTGCTCCGATCAGTACGAAAATTGTGAGAAAAGACCTGCTGGAAAATTCACAGATAGACTGGCTGAACAGTTATAATGCGATGGTGTTTGATAAACTGAGTGTGAGATTATCTGCAGAAGAAGCAGACTGGCTGAAAGAAGCCACGAAGGCGATATAACAAAACGGGGTGCTGAAAATGATATTCAGCACCCCGTTTGATAGGATAATAATTTATTAAGCCTGTTTCCAGGTGTAGGCTGCACCAACAAGGGCAGCATCTTCCCACATGGTACTTTGTTTTAATACTATGTGTTTGTTATCCAGATTTTTTAATACTATCGGGATAAAATGGTCCCATGTTTTAGCAATATTTCCACCGATCACGATCACTTCAGGGTTTTCCTGTGCAATAAAATCATTCAGGAATATAGCCAGGTTCTGACCAAATTCTTCGAACAGCTGCCCGATGATTGCTTCGTTACCAGAGGCCAGTACCGATTCTACATTTTTCACTTCTTTTCCTGTAAGTTCCTGGAAACGTCCGGAAAACCAGCGTGTAGAAATATACTCTTCGGCAACACTATTTTTGAAAGGGATAAAAGCCCGGTCTGAATCTACCGTTTTACCCTGGCAGTTACTGGCAGAGCCTAAACCTGTACCTAAAGTAATGCCTAATGCACGTTGCTCTCCTGCTACTGCACCAGAGGCTAATTCACCATGTAAAAACGATTCAGCATCGTTCCTAAAGAGGATATGATCTTCTGGAATCCCTAGCTTTTCGGCTAAAATCTCTTTCACATTCATCCCATAAAGTGAATCATATTTTTTTGATCCTTTCATTAAAGAGATCCCTTTTTCGTAATCAAAAGGTCCGGGCATGGCGATACCAATACGGATAGTTTGCTCAGCAGAGTTAACTATCAATGGCTTTAGCGCATCAACCCATGCTTTAATAATTACATCAGCACCTTCCATTGAAGCTACACGTTCTCTTACCAGTGTTCCTTTTACTATCTTAAAATCAGCAGCACTGATATGTGCTGCCGTAATATGAGAGCCACCAATATCTACCCCTATATATGGTAAATCGGGCAATTGATCATTCATACGTTTTATTATTATTTAATGAGTTTCAGTAAATATGCACCATATCCGCTTTTAACGAGCGGGGTTGCTATTTTACGGAGCTGCTCTTTATCGATAAAGCCCATTCTGTAGGCTACTTCTTCAATACATCCGATTTTTAGTCCCTGACGTTCTTCAATTACCTGAACGAACTGTCCGGCCTGCATTAACGAGGCAAAAGTACCGGTATCCAGCCATGCTGTACCACGGCTTAATACGCCTACCTTTAATTTGCCCTGTTCCAGGTATTCTTTATTTACATCGGTAATTTCATACTCTCCGCGTGGCGAAGGTTTGATGTTTTTTGCGATCTCTACAACGCTGTTATCATAAAAATATAACCCGGGAACTGCATAATCAGATTTAGGTTCTACCGGTTTTTCTTCAATTGATATCGCCTTTTTCTGGTCGTCAAATTCCACTACTCCGTAACGTTCAGGATCAGATACACGGTAAGCAAAAACTACGCCGCCTTCGGGATCGGAACTTGCCTGTAACAATTTAGCCATGCCGTCACCATAGAAGATGTTATCTCCCAATACCAGTGCAACCTTGTCGTCACCAATAAAATCGGCACCAATTACGAAAGCCTGTGCCAGACCGTTTGGCTCATGCTGTACTGCATATGTAAACTTACAGCCCAGGTGGGTACCGTCACCAAGCAATTTCTCGAAGTTCGGAAGATCATGTGGAGTAGAGATAATCAGTATCTCCTTTATACCTGCCAGCATTAAAGTAGACAGGGGATAGTAGATCATTGGCTTGTCGTACACCGGCATCATCTGCTTGCTCATGACAAGGGTTAGAGGATGCAGCCTGGTGCCACTCCCTCCTGCTAATATTATTCCTTTCAAAGTAGTTATTTTATGGTTATAGATTTGAAGATACACTATTTTCTAATTCCTCGTACCATTCCGCACCATATTTTCTGATCAGCGGACCTTTCAGGAAGGTAAATACCGGAACTTTTAGCTCCCTGCCGAAAGTACAGGCATCGGAACAGATAGACCACCTGTCGTAATTTAGCACATCAAATTCCGGGTATTGGGTGATCCTGATGGGGTAAAGGTGACAGGAGATAGGCTTTTGCCAGTCTACAATACCCTGTTCGTGGGCTTTCTCGATTGCGCATTTGGTGATACCGTTTTCGAATGTAACATAAGCGCATTCTTTGTTTCCATCTACGCAGGGCGTAGTAAGGTCGCCATCTGCATCTACTACAGAAGTACCGTATTCTTCGATGGCGGCAATGCCTTTAGGGGCAAGCATATGTTTGATCTTTGGATAGATTTCGGCAAGGATGGCCGTCTCTGCTACATCCAGCGGCGCACCTGCATCGCCTTCTACACAGCAGATACCTTTGCATTTATTTAAATTACACACAAAACTTTCGCGTATGACATCTTCGTGTATGAGTGTGTTTTGTACTTCTATCATTATTTTATTTTTCTGTTGCCAAAGGGTATTTGAGTCCCCTGGCAGATTTAATCTCCATAGTTACTGCACCAACTATGATCTCCACCTGGGCCTTTACAGGCACCCTGTTGCCATCATCTGTAATCCAAAGATACAGATTACTATCTTTTCTAAAGATTCTGCCCGGCTCGATTGAGGGACTGAACTTTAAACATCTGATTTTACCCAGTTTACTGTCTACCACTTCTTTGCCTACATACTTGATTTCGAGCTGATGGATTTTATCGCCAAGGAAATAATTGAGTTTAAAAAGTTCGCCTATTTTAAGCCTGGAGATGTCGAGGCTCCGTGAAAAATAATAAGCAGAAACCAGATCGAACGTTTGATGGGTTGGCGTAGTAAAGGTGCCCCTGTTGGAAACCACCCTTTTGGCCGACTGGCTAAACCGGGCTTTGTCCTGTCTTTTATACTTTGCTTCCCTTACGTTTTCCTGGTAAAAGTACGGTGTAAGGGTTTCTTTATCGATATACGAATCATAGTGGTCTCTGATCTTATAAAAAACATCAAAGGTACCAGAGGTTTTTGCATCTACAACCAGGTTATAGGTAGGCTGGTCGTCAAATTTAAGGGTAGAGTTCAAGACCTTTATCGTTGCTTCTGCAGCGGTAATGAACCCATATTTCAACTTATAGTCCAGTACTTCGCCAGCCTGGAAAACAGGTTCCTTTTTTAAGGGCAGGTCCTGTGCATAGGTGCGGGACAGGGTAATCAAAAATACGGTCAGCAAAAATAATTTCCTCATGCACCTGTTTAAACAAAAACCCATCCAAAAAAACTTAATCTTTTCGTTTATAGACAGGAACGGTTGAACAAGGCTCGCCGTACATAATACTTTTTACCACGGGGGTTAACAGGCTGGTGATCTCTACATATGCCGCTACAGGCACTTCGATATCGCCGCATCCTTTAATTACTACGCGTGCACCTTCATAATCTGCAAGGTTAATTTTTGCCAGTGCTTTGGTAAATAATACGGTTTCGAGTACGTCGAGATTGCCGAACACAATTTCGTTGGCATAAGGCTTTAATTTATTACTCAGCAGCATATACGCCCATGTAGGCACAATAGCATCTGCACTGCAGATAATTCCTACGTTTTTGCCCGTATAGGCCGCCCAGTTGTGCGTTTTGATAAACTCCCTGAAATCCTTCTCGCGCAGCATCAGTCCGTGGAAAAGGTTTTCCTTAATATCATAGATTACCCGCTCGCCCTGATTATAATAATTTTCGAGGTTTAAAGTTACCAGGCCACTGGCAGCAACTTTATTGACTATATTTTCCTGAATATCCATTAGTATAAAATCAAATTAATCAAAAATTGCCCAAAAAACCGGATAGGCAATAAACAAAAAAACCGGAAGTAATAAATTACTTCCGGTTTCAAAATTACGTAATAAAGGTTAATAGAATTTCACCCTATTGTCTTTTATATCACTTTTATCTTGTAAAGCCTGGAATGCTGCTCCTAATGAACGCTGAGCAATACCTTCGCGCATAGTTTCTTTTTGTTTGTAAGTGTTTGCCAGTGGCGCAGGATTGGTGAATCCGTTTACCGAGAACACATAAACACCACGCTCGCCATCTACAGTTTTAGATAATTTGTTTACAGGTGATCCAAAAACGCTTCCGATCAGTTTGTTTTCCTGTGCAGCACCCGGAACGATAGGGTTTGCGAAAACGATGTTCTGAACCGGCGTTACCTGTTTGCCAACTTTCTGTGCAACCTGGTTGATGTTTGTTGCTCCTTCTGCTGCCTTACTTAATTTTTCTGCAAGCATTTTAGCTTTAACCGCATTGATGACCATTGGCTCAATGTCTTTTTTTACTGACTCTAAAGGAAGAACACCTTTAGGTTTGATATCTGTTAAATGTGCAACTACAAATGCGTTGTCCATTTGATATACTTCTGAAAGCACATCGCCTTTATCTGCGGCAAATGCATCTTTGATGAGCTGACGCGGATTGTCTAAACCTGGGGCATAACCCTGGCTTCCGGTAATTCTGTCTGCCACACCTACAGTATAACCTGCTTTTTTAGCCTGTGCAGCAAAGTCGTCACCTTTAACACTGTTTAGGAATGCTGAGGCTTTTTTGTAAGCCTGATCTTTAGTTTTGCTGCTGGCAACCAGGTTTTTCTCGATATAAGCTAACTTAGCTACTTTAGAAGAACCAATTTGTTTTTCTACTTTGATTAAGTGAACACCGAATTGTGACGTTACTACGGTAAGATCACCTACCTGGCCGTTAAATGCTGCATTTTCGAATTCAGGTACCATCTGGCCCCTTGCAAAAGTACCCAGGTCGCCACCTTTATCTTTAGAACCATCAACACTGTACATTTTAGCCAGTGCGGAGAAGCTTGCGCCTTTCTGGATCAATCCTTTTAATGAATCGGCCATTTTAACTGCTTTGTCTACACCACCCATTTTAGTTGCGTCCAGTAAAATATGGCTTGCTTTTACCGAATCCGGTGACATGCGGGTATCAATTACTTTAACCAGTTTGTACGAGTTACCAGAAAAAACCGGTCCGTAGAAACTTCCTGCAGGCAATGCAAATACTGCTGAATCTACAGCAGGATCTAATTTACCTTTAGTGGTATATGCATAAGGGATTTTTACATCGGAGTTGATTGCCGAGAACAATGAATCGCTTTTTGAAGCTCTGAAATCAGCAGCCAATTTATCGATCTGAACTTTGATAGCAGCAGAATCTTCTTTTGTTGGATTTACTGAGAAAGAAACATAGTCGAATGAACGTGTTTCTGAAGGGTTTTCGAAACGTTGTTTGTTTGCATTGTAATAATCTGAGTAATCAGCATCTGAAGGTTTAACTGAAGCATCAGGGATACTTGCGTATTCTAAAGCTACATAGTTAAAGCTTGCCAGTTTATTCCTGTTCTGGTATTCGTCGTTTGCCTCTAAAGAAGTAACATATACCGAATTTTTGATCAGGTTACCGTATTTCTGTTGTAATGCCTGTTTTTCGATTTCAGCCTGCAATAAATCCCATTGTTGTTTTAACTGTGGGTTTGATGACTGTTGTTTTAATGAAGAGATAACTGCAGCGCGGTCTACCTGACCAGTTTGCGGGTTACCAAAATACTGTACAACCAGCGGACTCAGGTTTTTACCTTTATATAAAAGGTCTACCAGTTCGTCGCCAGAAATGTCCAGGCCAAGGCGTTTGTATTCTTTTGTTAATAAAACTCTTGCTAATTCACCGTTCCATGCATTATCTACAGCCATAGCTGTCATCTGAGGATTGGCACTGCCACCATACTGTTGTTTGAACTGCTGTAGGTTCTGATCTACTTTTGAACCAAATTCATCAATGTTGATGTCTTCACCATCTACAGATCCTACAACTTTTTGAGATGCTGCCCAGAAAGGCTTTCCTACGTTAATTGCATCACCAACTAAAAATGCAACAATTGCAAAACCGATAGCTCCTATTAAGATAAAGCCTGCGCGATTTCGCAAAAATGTCATAAAACCCATAATATCTATTATTTATATTTTTTTTAAGAGGGCGCAAGATACAACTTTTGATAAAAAAAGAAAACAATAAAACACATTTTGCTTAAGTTAATATTTGCCTTTTATCAGTTATCAATCTTGCATAAGATTTCCTGCTGTATACAGTGAAATATAATAGGTTATGAAGCTATTACAGCAGATCGCCTTTAACATAGGCTTCGCCCGATGCCTGTCCGTATTCTACTGTACTAAAGTCTTCGGGTGCAACGAAATTTATCGCATTTAGTACTGTTCCATCTGGCTTGGTAACAATGCCCCGTGGCGAAAAGAATTGTTTTTTACGTTCGTCCCAGGTGAGTTCCTCGGTATTGAAAGTTAAGTCGTCCCGTACTACAACAACATGTTTGCGAAAGATAGTAAGCTGTTCGGTACTTTTCCTGATGGCATAATCGGCAACGAGTGTTCCGGTTACTTTTTGGAGGGGATCAAAGAAGGTGATATTGACACCTTTTGGCATTTCTTCAAACTTGGCGCCTGAAGAAGGGTTCACCTGGTCTAGTACCGGTGCAATCCCCTTTGCTTTTACTACAGCAGAATCGCTGAACACGATCTCCACTTTTAAAGAGCGGTCTTTACTCATGACCACTTTTTTGGATGATATCACAGCCGCTTTTTTTAAGTCATCTTCTCCACATGAACTTAAAAAAAGCGGTATCAGGCATAACAACACCAGCTGGTATAGTATAGCCCCGGGTTTCATTAGTTCAGTTTGTATCTGGTGAACCATTTATCGTTTAGCGTGAAGCCTAAATGGATATTGATATAGCTTTCTTTAAGATCGCCGCTCACCATAGTACCCCTGCGTCCTACTTCGCCGGTAAAGTTCAGTTTGTAGAAAGCCCTGCTGGTCATAGAACTTGCCAGTGGCAAACCTAAACCAAAAGTAACAGCCGCCTGTTTAACATCGTTATCAGACATTTTGATATATGTTTTATCATAGGTAAAGCCTAAACGGTAATCTACCCTTTTGAAATAGCTGTTTACCGAAGTGATATCTGGTGTGATCTGGCCACCTAATGAACCGCCCCAGCTGTTCTGCAAGCCCTGGTTTGCACCATTGATCACAAATGTAGACCAGTTGCCCATTCTGAAATCGGCACCGATTACCCATTTGTTATCTTTCTGCAGTGCAATACCGAAGTTGTGGATTAATGGAAGTTTCAGGTTGGATTTACCTGTAGCAGTTGAATCTATAGTTTCTACTGTTACGTTATCTTCTCCGGTTGTACCATCATACAGGTATTTGGTAGCCAGGAATGTTCTTTCTGAATTGATTGTTGAGGGTGATGAACCTGAATAACCAAAGTTTAGCGTTGTTTTTGGGCCAACACGGATATCATACTGGGCACCATACGAAAAACTAATCCCGCCGATACTGTTTTTATTTTGCAGGCGCGAAGCATAAGCAGCCCCATCCTCATCAAACTGTACACCTTTATTTTCGATGATATTACCGAACAGGTATTCTACGTTACCACCGATACGGAAATGGTCGCCCAGTTGGTACCCATAACCAATATAAGCTTTGGTTAAACCACCTTCGCCCGAATATACATTGCTTACATTCTGACTGGCAGGGTTCCCTGTGCCTGATCCGCTGCTGATTGTGCCTTTTTCTGCGTAGTTATAACCAACTTCGGAGTAAGGAAGAATACCAAAACTCATTGCCGAGTGACGCGTTACCGGAAAAGCAAGGGCAACATGGCTCAGCGTAGAGTTGAAGCTTTTTTCACTTACCGAACCTTTATTAAGCGTAGTAAAAGTGCCCGACATACCTACATCTACGGTAGTAAGGGTAATGCTTGCATAAGAAGCAGGGTTCTGCATATTAATGTAGTTGTACCCTGTGGCTTTGTTAATTGCAGTTGACACACCGCCCATCGCCCTGAACTGAGGGAGGATAGAACCTTTGATGTTTCCAATACCATATCTTGAGTACGGTGATTGAGATGTAATCTGTGCGTTTACAGAAATGCTTACCAGCAGAACCAAAACTGCAGTTATATAATTAATTTTTTTGTACATATTCAAATGCAATAACTTCGTTTAATCCTTTTAAAACTAAATAGGGATCGTGTATAATTTGAGGCGCAAAGATGCTGTTTTTTAATTGCTCCAACAAAAAGGTAGCATCTCCCCCAGTGATTACTACCTTTAAATCTTTATTATTTGTGTTGCCTGCGGCAATAAATCCTTCAACTTCATGTATTACACCCTGTAAAACGCCATTGCTGATGGCTGTACCGGTGTCTGTCCCCGAAGGGATATTTTCTGTAGCATTATCCCATTTTACCAACGGAAGCTTGCCTGTATAATGGTTTAAAGCTTTAAACCTCATGTTAATCCCCGGGCTGATACTGCCGCCATAGTAGGAATTTGTATGATCGAGCAGGTCGTATGTGATACAGGTACCTGCATCTATGATCAGACAGTTCTGGTTTGGATAGCCATGATGAACCGCAATAACCTTTGCCCATCGGTCCTGACCCAGTGTGGAAAGCGACTGATAGTGGTTTTTTACACCTGTATTTACCTGCGTGGAAAATTCGATATAATTTGTATGTGCTGATAAAAACCCGATAATATCAGACAATACTTCCTGCCTTACGCTGGAAACCGTAGAGTTTACTATATCATAAGTCTTTAGTAATTCTGTCAGTCTGCCCTCATCGAGATGATCCGGGCTTTGAAAGAACACCAGCACTTTATCGTTAAAAACAGCAATTTTACTGTTCGTATTACCGATATCTATAACAAGATTATGCATTTACCGATTTCAGGGTGTTCTCTAGTACAACTCCACGCTTCATGGTACAAATCTATTAATCTTTACCAAGTTTCAAGGACTCAATTTGTTAAAAAAAGTTAAACAAACAAAAAGTACTGGATGGCCACTACCAAAATGAGAAATAAACTTTCATAAAACCAGCGTTTTGTAGCGTTGGAAAAATAATAAGCCAGTAATACCGCACCGGGAGGAACGCAAAGTAAAAAGTGGTAAAGTTTGAAGTTTTCTTTCGAATAAACACTCAGGATTGCAATGAGGAACATAAAAAACAGCATCTGAAAAGCCTTTCTTGTACTGATAAAACTCCGGAAGAAATTATTGCGTAGCTGGATCATTGCCAGTACCATCATCACGGTAACGGGAACCAGCACCAGGTAATCGTTATACTGGATCTTAAATATGGAAGGGAATTTATTTTTTAAAGGGAGCCAGATGTTATAGAACATCCCGAGGTTATCGTTCCAGTAATAAAATACGGCGAGAAAAAAAAAGATGCTCATAAAACCAACGAGGCCCGATACCCATTCGCGCCAGTTGAACGACCGGTAAAGCAGGAGGCTAAGCCAGATCAGTACCAGCATTACTACGAAAGGAAAGTAGATTAGTGTGCCAAGGGCGATAAAAATACCTACATCGAACATAATCATGATTGCACCTGCAGATTTACCGATTTTAAGCAGTTTATCCATCACCAGGATCAGCAGGAAATTACAGATGAGGGCGGGACTTAAGATCAGGAACGGCTCAAATAAACTGGCACCGGTAATATATAACAAGGCAGGTAAAAAGCTGGGTTTGGCTAACAGGGAGTGGTTATTAATCACCCTGTTAAAGGCGATAGCCTGGATGTAAACGAGTATGCCGGCAAAAAAAACATTGGTAGGAACGGAAAAACTATCCCCGATAGGAATCTGGATCAAAAACTTGGAATAGGGCTCCAGGAACTCAAAATTCAACCGCTCCGGTGGATTGATAAATATCGCTATCCGCATAAAAAAAGTATATGCAAATAACAAAAGGAGGTTAATTGGATTTAGAGATTTGAATTGATTGATCATGCCGTTTATTGAAGGGCAAAGTAAAGAAATTTATCTGGCAAACTGCTTTACAACTTTGTCTATCACACTGGCCGTCTCGTCGGGAAAATCAAACTGGTGGTTTTGCGGCTCATTTACCCATTGCTGAAGAATGGGGAGCCAGTTTTTATCGGAGGCCCAGATAACAGGCAGCCCAAGCTGTTTTAAGGCAAATGCATTACACTGCTGTTCGTACTGGAACTTCATAGGGGCAACAAGCAACTTTTTACCTAAAAATAGGGCTTCTGAGGGGCCTTCAAAACCGCCACCGGTAAACAGGCCTGTACAACTGGCCAGGCTGGCATTAAACTGTTCATTGTTAATTGGCCGCACACGTACATTGCCATCTGTATATTCCTGTTTGGTATGCTTAGAAAAAACTTCCCACTGTACCTGGGCAACCTGTTTCAGGATAGGTACCAGCCAAAGGTCGTCTACCGCAGGAAGGTAAACGGTATAATGCCCGAGGTTGCTGGTTTGTAATAACCGGATTTCTGAACGGATAACAGGGGTATGGATAAACGTATCGTAAGATTTGAAATGAAAACCGACGTAATGGGTAGAGGGGGCATAGTATTTCATGACCAACTGTGCCCAGTCGATACTTTTAGGTTTTGGTACTTTGTTAGACTGAAAGGAGGCCTGATGGCTTAACCCAACGCTCTCTATACCTTTTAACCGGCATGCCCATGCAGTTACGGGTTCAAAATCGTTTAAGATCAGGTTGTATTTATCCAGCGGCAGCTTACGCATATCGCCGATAAAACGCGGAAGATTCATCGTTTTCCAGGTCTGGTAGTGGTCTACCCCACCCTTTTTTCCAAAAATAAAACTGAAGCCATGAAGCTGGTAGGCAATATCCTGACTGAGCTTTACATCTGCCTGGGTACCGCTGATCAGCAATTCTACTTCGCCATACTGTTGTAATAAGGGCACAATTTCCCGTGCACGGCTAATATGTCCGTTTCCTGTTCCCTGAATTGCATAAAGTATCTTCATCGCCGCCCGAATATCTGTAATTTTTATCGCTAGACAATTTCTAATTTAATCTTTTGCAATAAGGTATTGATATCCAATTTACTGTGTAAATCTTCGCTGTCGGAAAGGGCCCCTTCTTCTACCTCGTCGCTCTCGAAATCTTTAGGGTCGTACTTAAAAATATTCCAGGCCTTGTTTGTATATTCTAATGCTGTAAGGTTTTCTACCCAGTCGCCACTGTTCAGGTAAGTCACTTTCCCGTCTTCGGTAGAAATGGTGCGGTGCTCCGGCTGATGGATATGTCCGCAAACTACATATTCGTAGCCGTTTTGTGCAGCCAATTGTGCCGCGGTATCTTCGAAGCTGTTGATAAACTTCACGGCATCTTTAAACTGTGCCTTTACCTTTTTTGAAAAACTCATTTTCTCTTTGCCGACCAGTTTGAGCCCCCAGTTAACCATGCTGTTGATCAGGATCAGGCTGTCGTAACCTACTGCTCCCAGTTTTGCCAGCCATTTGGAATGCTGCATGGTGACGTCGAAAATATCCCCGTGGAAAAACCACGCTTTTTTGCCATCCAGTTCGAGTACCAGCTTGTTTTGCAAATGGAAAGCACCCAGGTGCATGTCGGCAAATTTCCGCAGCAGTTCATCGTGGTTACCGGTGAGGTAGTAAACCGGGACGCCCTCTACTACGAATTTCATCAGTTTCCTGACTACCTTCATATGGGTTTCGGGCCAGTATCTCTTGCTGAACTGCCAGATATCAATGATATCGCCATTCAGGATCAGCATTTTTGGCTTGATACTTTTTAAATATTTAAGGAGTTCTTTTGCATGGCAGCCGTAAGTGCCCAGGTGGACATCAGAGATTACAGCGATATCAACTTCACGTTTACAATTCATCTTCATCCATGGTTAGTTCGTAAGGACTAAAAAAGAAGAGCAGCAGTACTATTAAGCAGATAACCATAATTGTTTCTTCCATCTCAGCTGAATTATGCAGACAAATATGCAAAACACAGGTTAACAATGTATTAACATACTATTATGCTATCGGCAGGATACTGATAAGAAGGTTACACAGCGCAGAGCCATAAAAAAGGGGCTGTTGATCTTGTCAGCAGCCCCTGGTTTAAATTATCATTTGATAACCTATGCTTTCTTCTTTTTCTTGTTCTCACTATAAAATGCAAAACCAAGTCCTGCCAGTAAGAATATCGAACCCGCAAGAGATACCTTCTCGCCGGTATAATAAGAATTTGGGTGAAAGATAAACTCTACTTTGTGGTTACCTGCTTCCAGCTGTGCCGCACGCAGAACATAATCTGCCCTGAAATATGGCTTTTCTACGTTGTCGATATACATCTTCCAGCCTTTGTCATAATATACTTCGGAGAACACGGCGATCACATCTCTGGGTGCACTGTAAGAATACACCATATGGTCTGGGTGGTAGCTATCCAATTTGATAAACGATGATGGTCCGCCCGCACCAACACGTGTAGTATCCATTTGTGCTTTATATTTGATATCCACGATCGCTTCCTTTTTAGGATCAAAACTGCTGATCGCTTTCATCTCTTCGTCAGAATCTTTTACAAACTGCACATGTTCTACAAACCAGGCATTACCTGCCGCAGTTGCATTACGCTGCATCTTGTAAGAACCATTTTGCGGGTCCTGGGTAATAATATACCTGGTATTGAACATATCAAGTACATCCTGGTTTACACTTTTCGTAAACTGATGATCGATCAGCTCCTGGATACGTTTTAACCTTGCCGAATGCGCACCACCTACTGTTTTGTGGAAGTAAGAAGCATCGGCACTGGTAAATGTAGGGATACTTGCATCGTACACCCTGTAATCAGGATCTTTATCTGCCATGATAAATGTATCTACATCTCTTGGCTGGTAACGGTTGTTTAACAGGGATGCTTTAGGAACGAAATTGAGGTTATTTAAATAACGTCTGTCTACCTGCCACATATCAATCAGTATAGCTAAAGCGAGTAATCCGAAAACTACTTCAGGCTTCATTTTTTTGGTGATAAAGGCCCAGATCAGACCAAAGCCGATCACGATAAAAAACAAGCTCCTTAATGCATCGGCCCGTGCCAGGTCTACCCTGTCCTGAATCAGTGCATTGCCCACTTTCATGGCCATATTCCTGTCGTTATTAAATGCACCCGCTAAGGTTTCCAGGAACTGGTCGTGATCTGACGAGCGGAAGCTGAACAATACTGTAGGGATTACCGCAATCAGTAACGCAAAACCACCTGTAATACCGGCCGACCAGGTCAGCTTTTTCACCAGATACTTCTGATCATAAACTCCATCCTGTGCCTCTTTAACCGCCAGCAATGCCAAAATTGGGAACAGCAGGCCTACAACAGCAAGGATAGATTCTACTGCCCTGAATTTATTGTATAAAGGCACGTAATTAAAGAAAATGTCTGATAGGAAGGGAAGGTTTTTACCGAAAGATAACAGCAGGAATACTATTGTAGTGGATAATATCCACCATTTCATTCTGTTTTTAACAATGAAAAGACCGAATACAAACAGGAAACAAATAATTGCACCAAAATAGTATGGTCCGGCCGTCCCCGGTTTATCACCCCAGTAAACTGGTAAGCGCATTGCAAAATCTGCAGCCTGCTCTGGTGTTGCACCTACAGTCTGGATTTCTTTTGCTACGTTGGATTTTGCATCGAGGCGGTTAGTACCGCCGCCATATAGATTAGGGATCAGGAACGTGAAAGACTCACCTACACCCTGGCTCCACATATAGGCATAGTCTTTTGGCAAGCCGTTAGCAGGCTCTGCAGCATCGGCCTTTAAATTAGATTTACCACGGATGGTTTCGGTACCGTACTCATAGGTAGTCCACAGATTACTGGTATTTACCATCATGGCCAATAGCACTGCAATACCTAAAAAGCCAATTGCTTTACCCATTTCTTTTGCCTTGTTCTCTTTATATGCATGGTAGATTTCTATACCAATATAGATCAGCAAAGCCAAAAGGAAATAATAGGTCATTTGGATGTGGTTAGACCTGATATCCAGTGCGAGGAAAAGGGCAGTTAAACTGGCACCCATCCAGTACCTTCCGCGAAGGGTTAATATGATTCCCGCCAGTATAGGGGCAAAAAAGCCAATAGCCAGTGCCTTATTGCTATGGCCGGCGGCAATAATGATAAAATTATAGGAAGTAAAGGCAAACGCCAGTGCACCCGCAGCGGCAAGCCAGGGGTTGATTTTTAGCACACAGAACAGCAGGTAAGCCCCAAGCAGGTAAACCAGCACGGTACCTATCGGATCTGGAAAAATATCTTTGACAACTGAAATTCCGTAAGTGGTTAAATTGAGGGGATACTGTACCCAGATCTGGTAAGCAGGCATCCCGCCAAACATCTGGTTGGTCCAAAGCGGCCCTTTACCATCTTTGGCTTTGTACTCCATGATCTCTTTCTGCATGGCTTTGGCCTGCAGAACATCTCCCTGTTCCGGAACCTTACCCTGTAAAACAGGGCTGAAATAGACGAAACATATTATTACAAAAAACGCACTGATGGCCAGATGTATGCCATTCCTTTTTAACCAAGTATTCATTAAGGTTTGTTTATATTTAAACTAACCCCAAAAATATAAAATTGATACACATTAGGAAGGAAAATTGAGCGATAAGTATAAAATACTTTATTTTACTTCTTCATACTCCACGAAATCGCCCAGTTTGTCTGCATTACCCTGCTTTGGCTGTGGCGGTACGTAGTCTATAGAAATAGAACCTTCTGGTTTGCCAGACTGGCGCTGCTGTTGTTGCGGAGCGGCCTGACCGGCCTGCTGCTGCATCTTGCCAAATATACTTTTCAATACCAGCGGAAACACCAGTCTTAAAAGTAACCTGATCAGCCACAGCACGAGTATAGTTATAAAAAGAAATTTAATAATTCCCATTGGTTAATATCATTTGTGTTTACAAATATAGACAGAATTCAATATCTGCGCTATAATTCTTTAGCCCCGTTAATGCAGGCTGGTAACAATATACAAAAAATAAATTTAATCCTCTTCTACGATCATGGCGACGCGGCCTACCTGACCGTCTTCTAAACGCACCTTAATCCCTCTCGAATGAAAGGGAGAAGAAGTGAGCAGGTTAGCTACAATCCCCCGTGTCAGCGTTCCGCTGCGCTGGTCTTTTTTTAAAATAATCTCTACCTCTAAACCCGGATAAATATCCGCCCTGTTCTTACCGTCCATTATAACTTATTTTACTTTTTTTAAATCCTGCTTCCCAAAACGCTCTGCAAACATTTTCTCCATTGCGAACATCTCGTCGCGCAAACGGGCAGCCATCAGGAAGTCCATATCTTTTGCGGCCTTAGCCATATCTTTTCTCGTTTTGTCTATCGATTTCTGCATTTCCGGCTGCGTCATGTATTGTACAATCGGATCGGCAGCAATACTAACCTGGTTAACTTCCACATACGCATTCTTACGGTCTGCATTTGCAGAGAAATCGAGCACCGAAGTTTGCTCCAGGATTGCTTCGCGGCTTTTGCCCACCGTTTTTGGTGTAATACCATGTTCGAGGTTATAGGCAATCTGTCTTTCCCTTCTGCGGTTTGTTTCGTCCATTGTTTTTGCCATGGAATCGGTAATCGTATCTGCATAGAGGATTACCCTGCCCCTGTCGTTACGTGCGGCACGGCCAATAGTCTGGATTAACGATCTTTCGGACCGTAAAAAACCTTCTTTATCTGCATCGAGGATTGCTACGAAAGAAACTTCCGGTAAATCGAGCCCCTCCCTTAACAAGTTAATCCCGATCAGCACATCAAACTCACCCAGGCGCAGTCCACGCAGGATTTCTACACGCTCCAGCGTTTTTACTTCGGAGTGGATATAGCGGCATTTAATATTTAGCCTGTCCATATACTTGGTTAACTCTTCGGCCATACGTTTGGTAAGGGTAGTAACCAGCACACGGTCGCCCATCTTAATCGTCTTATCGATCTCGTCCAGCAAATCATCTACCTGATTAATCGCCGGCCGCACTTCGATCAGCGGATCTAACAGCCCTGTAGGTCGGATTACCTGTTCTACCACAATCCCGTCTGATTTCTCCAGTTCATAATCTGCTGGTGTAGCACTCACATAAATCGTTTGCGGGGCAAGCGATTCGAACTCTTCAAAATTAAGCGGTCTGTTGTCTAATGCTGAAGGTAAACGGAACCCATATTCTACCAGCGACATTTTCCGGGACCTGTCTCCACCATACATTGCCCTGATTTGAGGCACTGTTACGTGGCTTTCATCGATCACCATCAGGTAATCGTCCGGGAAATAATCCAGCAGGCAGAACGGGCGCATCCCAGGTGAACGTCCGTCAAAGAACCTCGAATAATTTTCAATTCCTGAGCAGTAACCCAGTTCTTTCATCATTTCGATATCAAAGTTAACCCGCTCTTCTAAACGTTTGGCCTCTAAAAGCTGCCTGTCGCCAATCAGCTGGTTCTTCCGCACTTCCAGTTCTTCCTGTATCCCCCAGATGGAAGAGTTGAACCTGTCTTTTGGTGTTACGAAAAGGTTTGCCGGGTATACTGCCATATCTTCCAGTTTCTCCAGCGTTTTACCCGTAACCGGGTCGATCACGCTTAGTTCTTCGATATCGTCTCCAAAAAACGAAACGCGGTAAGCGGTATCGAGGTAGGCCGGAAAGATATCAACCGTATCTCCTTTAACACGGAACGTACCCCTTTTAAAATCATTGATAGTACGTGCATATAAAATCTCTACAAGACTATGCAAAAAAGTATTTCTTGATACCCGGGTACCTACCGCAAAACGGAATACCGAACGTGAAAAGTCTTCGGGGTTACCCATACCATAGATGCAGGAAATTGAAGATACCACGATCACGTCCCTGCGGCCAGACATCAGTGCTGAGGTAGTACGCAGTCTCAGTTTTTCGATCTCTTCGTTGATGCTTAAATCTTTTTCTATATAGGTATTGCTGCTCGGCATGTAGGCCTCGGGCTGGTAGTAATCATAGTAAGACACAAAATAGTTCACCTGATTTTCGGGGAAAAACTGCTTAAACTCGCCGTAAAGCTGTGCAGCAAGGGTTTTATTGTGACTAAGGATCAGCGTAGGTTTCTGCGTTTGCTGGATCACGTTGGCTACGGTAAACGTTTTACCGGAACCGGTTACCCCAAGCAGTGTCTGATAATTTTCATTACTATTTACTCCTGAGACCAGTTGCTCGATCGCATTCGGCTGATCGCCTGTTGGTTTATAATCTGAAACAAGTTGAAATTTCATAGATAATCAAAGATAAGAATTATTGAGCTATTGATATGTCGTGATTATATCCTAAATTTATAGACATCATGAAGTTACTGGTTTATGTTCCGATACTAACACCGAGAATAAAGTACATCTTTAACTTTATTTTTAATGAGATCCTTCAAACACAGGCAGGGTTCAGTTCTAACGCGGAAGAATTTAAAAGTTCCGAATTGCCAAAAATCAGCTATGACAACCAGCCTTTAGGCAAGGAACTCTTTTTTAAAAACGCTGATTTCCTGCTTTCCCATACTATCACTGCACCTACAATAAAAACAACCACTTTTGGCGACATGATTGTGCCCTTTGCTGTAGATAACAGCAGCTTGCCTTTCGATGTTTTTGCTGCTGCGTTTTATTTTGTAACCCGCTATGAGGAGTACCTGCCATACAAGGCCGACCAGGATGGCAACTATCCCGCAGCAGCCAGCCTGCAGAGCAAACTTAAACTGCTGGAATTCCCGGTGATTGACGGCTGGGCGCTGATGTTAAAAAACATGCTGCTGAAGCATTATCCGACATTACATTTCGGAAAGAAGGAGTTTGAATTTATCC
>Ga0247814_10000979_pt1 | contig 18480 bp, 17 predicted proteins | sample UWRJL179409R1_FD_179947 | JGI IMG/M metagenome (GOLD analysis project Ga0247814, IMG submission 179947) | Plant litter microbial communities from Arlington Agricultural Research Station in Wisconsin, United States - UWRJ-L179-409R-1 | ecosystem: Environmental > Terrestrial > Plant litter >...
TTTCTGGTTGAGCTGCAGCGTTTTCAATCCGTTATCATGCGCAAAATCGAAAACCGCAGGACGCATATCAATATCAGATAAAAACGTAAGTTCCCAAACCGAATCATGTGTATTGACATAAGATTTCAAATGCGGGATTTTAGCGATCGCTTCTACTTCGATCTTATAATCAAATTCTACTTCGATGATTTGTTCTTTGTCGGAGGAAATTAATTTATCAAGCTTTTTATCGGTGACAATTTTACCATTATTGATAATGATTACCCGGTCACATATTGCTTCAACTTCCTGCATGATGTGCGTGGAAAGAAAAACAGTCTTGTCTTTTCCTACATTTTTGATAACATTTCTTATTTCTACCAATTGATTGGGATCCAAACCCGTAGTTGGTTCATCTAAGATCAACACATCCGGATTGTGGAGCAAAGCATTCGCCAGACCTACACGCTGACGGTATCCTTTTGATAATTGGGCTATCTTTTTGTGGCTTTCAGCAGCTAATCCGGTGAGTATAATTACTTCTTCAATGCGTGATTTGGGAACTTTATACACATCTGCATTGAAGGCAAGGTATTCCCTGACATATAAATCAAGGTACAAAGGATTGTGTTCCGGAAGATATCCGATGGATTCCTGTACCGCTTTTCCATCAGTCGTTACATTTTTTCCATTCACAGCGGCCAATCCGCTATCAGCAGCAATATAAGTAGTTAATATTTTCATTAATGTGGATTTTCCCGCACCATTCGGACCAAGAAACCCTACAATTTCACCTTTCTGTATAGAAAAGGAAACATTATCCAGTGCTTTTTGCGCACCGTAACTTTTGGAAATATTAGAAACTTCTATTGACATAGCTCATGATTTACAGCAAATGTAAATAGAAAAATCGGGAGTTATTATTTTTTTGAGAGATTAACAATGCTTTATTATATTCTGTTAGTGATCGGATATATACAAAAACCGTCCACTTCAAAACTGTTTATAATTCTGTTCAAAAGATTAATTTCTCACGACTGTTTTACTATTTCCTTTTTCAAACCTTTGTAGTAGAATTCTCCATAAAATATGGAGGTTAACAATCTAAAACAAACAAGATGAAAAAAAAATTAATTATTCTTGCATTAGCCATGTTTGGTTATGCGAATGCGCAGAAAGGAACTTTCCTTGTAATGGGAAGCGTTGGCTTTGAATCGGTAAAAAACTCATTCGGAGTTAATGAAACCAAAAACAATGTTTTTACTTTTTCTCCTAAAGTAGGTTACCAGGTAAATGACAATTGGACTTTCGGTATCGAAGCTTCAGTTGGAGGATCAAAAGAAGAAACGCTTACCGTAAACGGCGGCGGATTTCTGGTAACCAACACAACTAAAAACACAGGAGTTTCAGTTGGACCATTTGCGCGTTACACCCGACCAATCAGCGAAATTTTCTCTGCGTATGTTGATATGGGCATCGGTTTCCAATCGGGAAAAGTTACTAATGAATCGCCAGCTCCTTTTCCACCATTTCCTACCTTGACGACAACTTCAAAAGGAGACGGAATTTATGTAGGGGTTACACCGGCAATTTTTATCAATGTTAAGAAAAACTTCGGATTGAACTTTAGTATTGGAGGTTTAGGATATGAAACATTTAATTATGACGGTGGTTCAGACAACAACAGGTTCTATTTAAACTTCGGACAGACAGTTAATATCGGAATTTCTAAAAATTTCTAATATTCTAAATAACAAGTCTTTAAAAAGCATCCGTCATTCAGCGGATGCTTTTTTTGTAAAAAAATAAAATCTTTTGCAGGATTACAAACAAATTTTTCTATTTTAGCACCCATAACAAAACAAGGCATGTTAAATAACCGTCACTATTTTAGCAATTCATTTTATTTCTTCTGGAAAGAAGCAAGGGATTGTGGTATGGTTATTTGAAAATTATTAATTCAAACAAAATATACAAATCCCGATGTAAATCGGGATTTTTTTTTGGCTAAAGCTTAAATATGAATACTAAAATTGCCATTCAGGGTATCAAAGGTTCCTTTCACCATCAGGTGGCGCTTGACTATTTCCATAAGGATTGCGACGTCGTGGAATGCCTGTCGTTTGAAGAACTCGTAAGTAGTTTGTTATCGGACGAATCAGGATTGGCAGTAATGGCGATTGAGAATTCCATCGCAGGTTCAATAATTCCCAATTACGCACTGATTGATAAATACAATTTAGAAGTAATTGGCGAGCATTACCTCGATATCCATCAGAATTTCATGGCGTTAAGAGGACAAAAAATTGAAGACATACGCGAAGTGCATTCCCATCCAATGGCATTATTGCAATGCATGGATTTCCTGAAAAACCAACCGCATATCAAATTAGTGGAAGACAAAGATACAGCCGAAACTGCCCGAAGAATCCACAACAATCAAATTTACGGAATTGCGGCTATTGCCAGTAAAACGGCTTCTGCAATGTACAATCTCGAAATTTTAGCGCCAGAAATACAGACAATAAATAACAACATGACACGCTTTGTCATTCTCGCCAAAAAGCAATCCGATATTTCGAAAAGCAGGATTAACAAGGCTTCGCTTAAATTCGAACTCAATCACAAACGCGGCAGTCTGGCAGCAGTTCTCAATGTAATGAGCGACTGTAAACTCAATCTTACCAAAATACAATCGCTCCCAAAAATAGAAACGCCGTGGAAATATTCTTTTTTCGTTGATGTCACTTTCGAAGATTATGAAGATTATGCCAAAGCCAAAGCCGTAGTCAATATTATGGCAGAATATTTCAAAGTGTTAGGCGAATACGAAAACAAACAACCATGATACAATTTGCCAAAAGGTTAGAATCTGTTGAAGAATATTATTTTTCTTCCAAATTACGCGAGGTGCGACAATTGCTCTCCGAAGGAAAACCCATTATCAATATGGGTATCGGGAGTCCGGATTTAGCACCCGATTCATCAGTAATTGCCGCAATCCAAGATGCCGTTACCGAAGAAAATGCGCACCAGTACCAAAGCTACCAGGGTTTGCCCGAATTGCGTCAGGGAATGGCAAAATTTTACGAAAAGAACTTTAATGTTGCCTTAGATTCGAACACCGAAATCTTGCCATTAATGGGTTCCAAAGAAGGCATCATGCACATTTCCTTAGCTTTTCTAAACGAAGGCGATGCCGTACTCATCCCAAATCCGGGATATCCAACATACACTTCAGTAACCAGATTGGTTGGTGCAGCACCCATTTATTATGATTTAAAAGGACAAAACAACTGGGAACCAGATTTTGAAGCTTTGGAAAAACTGGATTTGTCTAAAGTAAAGCTAATGTGGGTTTCTTATCCGCATATGCCAACAGGTGCTACCGGAAGCCGCGAATTATTCCGAAAGTTAATCACATTTGCTAAAAAGCATCATATTTTATTGGTGAACGACAATCCGTATAGTTTTGTTTTGAATAGTGATCCGATTTCGATTTTACAGGCCGATGGCGCAAAAGATGTTGCGCTAGAACTCAATTCTTTGTCAAAAACTTTCAACATGGCCGGTTGGCGTGTCGGAATGGTTTCCGGAAATTCCAAACTGATCGATGCGATTTTAAAAGTAAAAAGCAATATGGACAGCGGCATGTTTTACGGCATACAAAAAGGTGCGGCAGCAGCATTAAATTTGGATAAAAACTGGTTTGCATCACAAAATGCAATTTATGAAAAAAGGAGAAACCTGACTTTCGAACTGGCAGAAAAATTAGGCTGTACAGTGGATAAAAATGCCGTTGGATTGTTTGTCTGGGCGAAATTGACCGAAGGAATCAATTCTGCCGAAAAATTCATTGACGACATTTTATACAACAAGCACCTATTTATAACTCCGGGAACTATTTTTGGCAGCAATGGCGAGGGTTATATCAGGTTTTCGCTTTGCGTAAAAGAAGAAAAAGTGCAGGAAGCTATTGACAGATTTAATACTTAAAAGATGAATATTTTTATAATTGGTACCGGACTCATCGGCGGCTCAATGGCTTTGGATATCAAATCCCATTATCCTGATGTTGTCGTTTATGGCATAGATGACAATGAAAAGCACCTGGAAACCGCACAGCAATTGGGCGTCATTGACCAAAAGGCTTCTCTTGCAGAAATCGCTTCGGCAGATTTCGTAATTCTTGCCGTTCCGGTTGATACCGCTCTGGCTATTTTACCGCAAATTCTCGATACGATAACCGATCAGGCTTTGGTCATTGATGTAGGTTCGACCAAGTTTCCGGTTTGCGAAGCGGTCGCTAATCACCCAAAAAGACGCAATTTCATGGCCACGCATCCAATCGCGGGAACAGAATTCTCCGGTCCGACAGCCGCGATTAATGGCTTGTTCGATGGTAAAACCAATATCATCTGTGAAGTCGAAAAAACCACATTCAAGCTTCAGGAAAAAGCATTGGAAATGTTCCGGAAATTAGGCATGCGTATTCGTTACATGGATCCGAAATCGCATGACAAGCACATCGCCTACGTTTCTCATTTGTCGCACATCAGTTCATTTATGCTAGGTAAAACCGTGATAGAAAAAGAAAAAGACGAACGCGATATTTTTGACATGGCCGGCAGCGGATTTGAGAGTACAGTGCGTTTGGCCAAAAGTTCTCCGGCAATGTGGACACCCATTTTCAAACAAAACAACAAGCAGGTTATTAAAAGTCTGGAAGAATACATCTCAAACTTAACGCAATTCAAACAATTACTCGAACACGAAGATTATGACGCTGTATTCAATGAAATGCAAAGCGTCAATAAAATAAAAGAAATATTAAACGGAATTAACACTAAAAAATAGAAACAGAAAAAATGGAAAACAATAAAACAATGCGTACCTGGTTAGATGATTTTCATTTATCGCACCCATTGGTGATTGCCGGACCTTGCAGCGCCGAAACTGAAGAACAGGTTTTAAAGATTGCGCATGAATTAAAAGATTCAGACGTGAATATTTTCAGAGCCGGAATCTGGAAACCAAGAACACGTCCGGGCGGATTTGAAGGTGTTGGTGCCATCGGACTCAAATGGCTCCAGAAAGCAAAAGCCGAAACCGGATTGCTGATGGCTACAGAAGTGGCCAATGCCGCGCACGTAAAATTGGCGCTCGAACATGATATTGATGTGTTATGGATCGGCGCGCGCACCACCGTAAACCCTTTTGCAGTTCAGGAAATTGCCGATGCTTTGCAAAATACCGATAAAATCGTTTTGGTTAAAAATCCGGTCAATCCAGATTTGGCTTTATGGATTGGCGGTGTTGAAAGATTGTACAATGCCGGAATTAAAAAACTGGGTGTCATCCACAGGGGATTTTCTACGTATGAGAAAACAAAATACCGAAATATCCCGGAATGGCAAATTGCTATTGAATTGCAAAGCCGTTTCCCTGATTTGCCACTTATTTGCGACCCATCGCACATTACAGGACGACGCGACATGATTCAGGAAGTGTCGCAACAGGCTTTAGATTTGAATTATGACGGATTGATCATAGAGACACATATTGATCCGGATAATGCGTGGAGTGATGCTGCGCAACAGGTAACGCCAACGACTTTGAAACAAATTTTTGAAGATTTGAAGGTAAAGCAAATGACCACCGAAGAAGATGATTACAATACCGAAATGATCAAGCTGCGCGCCAATATCGATATTGCCGATAATAAACTGCTTGAGATTTTAGGCAACAGAATGAAGGTTGCAGAACAGATCGGGTCGCTCAAAAAAGCCAAAAATGTAGCCGTTTTGCAAAACAAACGCTGGAATGAAATTCTGGGTAAAATGATACTCGATGGAGAGGAAAAGGGATTAAGTGAAGAATTTATCCTGAAATTATTCAAAGCCATTCACCAGGAAAGCATCAGCCACCAAGAGAAAATCATCAATGCATAATTAATGGGTATGCTGAATTTTGAATTTGAAATCCCGATGTTCGGTTCTAAAATCGTAATTTTGTCATTTAAGATTCAGCATACAACATTATATTAATTCAATGACCGGACTCGTTTATAAATCTACAGGAAGTTGGTACACCGTTAAATCAGAACAGGGTGACTTTATAGAATGCCGCATGAAAGGGAAATTCCGCATGAAAGGCATTAAGAGCACTAATCCTATTGCTGTGGGCGATATCGTGGATTTTGAATTAGACCAAACGTCAGATGCCATCACCGGAACGATTTACCACATTCACGAAAGGAAAAATTACATTGTCAGGAAATCTGTAAATCTTTCGCATCAGATGCACATTATCGCATCCAATGTTGATCAGGTATTTTTGCTGGTTACGATCAATAATCCACCTACGACTACCAGTTTTATCGATCGTTTTTTAGTCACAGCGGAAGCTTATGGTATTGAAGCGATTCTCGTTTTTAATAAAATTGACACCCTGAACGAAGCGACACTAGATGAACAATTGTACCTGCAGCATATTTATCAGGAAGTGGGTTACCAGTGTCTTCGCGTTTCTTCGACAGAAGGAAAAGGCGTAAGCGAATTAAAAGAAAAGATGACCGGCAAAGTCAGCATGTTCTCCGGACATTCGGGAGTTGGAAAATCAACGTTGGTCAATGCGATGGAACCAAGTCTGCACCTAAAAACAACAGTCATTTCAGAGCAAAGCAAACAAGGGCAGCATACCACGACTTTTGCTGAGATGTATGATTTGTCATTTGATGCCCGAATTATTGATACGCCCGGAATCAAAGGTTTCGGAATTGTAGATATGGAAAAGGAAGAAATAGATGGTTATTTTCCAGAATTTTTCAAATTGAAGGACCAATGCAAGTTCAACAATTGCCTCCACAAAGAAGAACCAAATTGTGCGATAAAAAAAGCGCTTGAAGAAGATAAGATAGCGTGGTCGCGTTACAGAAGTTACCTTCAGATTCTCGAAGGCGATGAAGAACATTACCGCACGGATATTTACAATGATGACCGTATTGCGAGTGATGAAACCCGAAAATAAAACAGAATGAAAGTCGTCATACAGAGAGTTGCTGAAGCTTCAGTGACCATTGACGGAACTACAACTGCTTCCGTAAAACAAGGATTACTGGTACTTGTCGGGATTGAAAATTCAGACAATCAGGAAGATATTGATTGGCTTTCCGCAAAAATTATCAACCTGCGTATTTTCGCAGATGGAAACGGAGTGATGAATTTGTCAGTCGGTGACATTGGCGGAAATATCCTGCTCGTAAGCCAGTTTACATTGCATGCCGCTACCAAAAAAGGCAATCGCCCATCCTATATTCAGGCTGCTAAGCCAGAAGTTTCCATTCCGTTATATGAAAAATTCATTGAGAGGCTGGAAACCGATTTGGGAAAAAAAATACAAACTGGACAGTTTGGTGCCGACATGAAAGTGCAGCTTATAAATGACGGACCGGTAACCATTTTGATTGATAGTAAAAATAAGATTTAGATGTTAATACTATCTAAAAAAATTATATTTTTGGACAAATTCCGATTGTATGAAACAACTTGCCTATAGCCTTTTTATTATCCTGTTAACCATTTCCGTTTTCTCCCAAAAATCAGAATATTCGATAATTTCAATTTCCGACAGTTTAAAGCAAAGTGCAAACGCGGTGGTGCGTCTGGACCAGACCGATATTATAATCGAGTCGCAAAGAAGTATGACTATTTCTGAAAAAAGAGTGGTCACAGTATTCAACGAAAACGGGATGAAAGCCATCGGTGCAGTTGAATTTTATGATAAGAAAACATCCATCAAAAACATCGGGGCTATTGTATACGATGGCTTTGGAAACGAAATAAAGAAAATGCGAAGAAAAGACTTTCGCGACCAAAGCGCAGTTGATGGCGGTACGCTTTTTTCAGACACCAGGCTCATTTATCTCGATTACACACCTACACAATATCCATTTACAATCATTTATGAATGTGAAACCGCTACTTCCAATACCGCATTTATTCCGCAGTGGTTTCCTTTAAAAAATTATCTTGTCGGAGTTGAAAAAAGCATATTGAACGTAACTTACCCCGAACAGCTGGGGTTCAAAAAAAAAGAAATGAATTTCTCCGGATTTTCTATTGTGAAGAAAAGCGATTCAGATACACAACTTTCGTATCAGGTCATTAATATACCACCTCAAAAAGAAGAATATTACAGCCAGGAGTTTTATGAGATTTTTCCCGTTTTGATGATGGGTTTGGAATTCTTTCATCTTGAAGGTGTTGATGGCAATGCCAAAAACTGGAAAGAATTTGGGCAGTGGTATTCCGATAAAATTTTAGCAGGAACACTGGATTTATCTGAAGAAACCAAAACGAAAATTCTTGCATTGGTTGGAAATGAAAAAGACCCGATACAAAAAGCCAAAATAATTTATGATTATGTCCAGCAGAAGTCGAGATATGTCAGTATCCAGGTTGGAATCGGCGGATGGAAACCGATGTTTGCAAAAGATGTAGACCGACTGGGTTATGGCGATTGTAAAGCGTTATCCAATTACACAAGAGCCCTTTTAGAAGCCGTTGGCGTCCCTTCCTACGTCACAATTTTATACGGAGGTTATGAAAAGAAAAGCATACACACCGATTTTGTTTCCATGCAGGGCAATCACATGATTCTTAGTATACCCAACGGGAATGACTATGTGTTTCTGGAATGTACGAGTCAGGACGATCCTTTTGGCTACCAGGCCAATTTTACAGATGACCGAAATGTAGTGATTATGAAACCTGAAGGTGCTGAGATCAGCCGGACAAAAAATTATCAGGATAAAGACAATTCGCAAATCAGTGCAGGAAATTACACGATTTCCGGGAATGGTGATTTTTCGGGGAATATCAACATAATTTCCCAAGGTTCGAAATACCGAAAGTCTAGCCTGCAAAGCAAACTGCCTACTGAAAAAGAAGCCTATTATAAAGCGTATTGGAGCAATATCAATAGCCTTAAAATTAATAAGATAGCTTTTGTTAATGATAAGGAAAAAGTGGCTTTTACCGAAAATCTGGAGTTGAGTGCGATGAATTATGGAACAATTACGGGAAATAAAATGATGGTTCCCGTGAATGCATTCAACCAATCGACTGCAAATATAAAACGGATTAGGAATCGGAAAACGCCTTTTGAAATAGAGAGAGGTTTTTATGACGCCGATGAAATTAAAATCGTACTGCCTGCCGAATTTACAATCGAAACCCTTCCAAAAGGTGTTGCACTGACCAGTAAATTCGGAGAATACATTACTGAACTTATAAAAAAAGACGATGGAAATCTGGCATACAAACGCTACCTCCTTATCCGAAAAGGCAAATACTCGAGCAGCGAGTATGAAGAATACCGGCTGTTTATGGAACAGATTTCAAGGAACGACAACGCAAAAATGATATTAACCAAAATCCAATAAATGATGTACATGCCAAAATTAATTCTAATCGTATTTTTTACAATTTCATGCGCTTTACATGCGCAAAAACTGGAGCTCGGAAAAGTCACCATAGCCGAACTCGAAGAAAAACAGCATCCAAAAGATCCAACAGCCGCCGCCGCAGTATTGTTTGAAAGTGGGGAAGTCAATTTTAATTATACGCAAAGTGATGGTTTTTCAATGACTTTGAGAGTTAAGGAAAAAATAAAAATTTACAATAAAGAAGGTTATGAGTATGCCAATGCCGCAGTGCAATACGTAATCAATAGCAACTACCGCGAAAAGGTGGCTTTTTCAGATGTCGCGACCTACAATCTTGTCGATGGTAAAATTATCAAAGCAAAACTCAAAAGCGATGGGGAGTTTGAAGAAAAGGTTAATAAAGATTGGGGCAAAAGGAAAATCTCGCTTCCCAACGTAAAAGAAGGGTCAATAATAGAATACGAATACACGATCACATCACCCAGAATAGGAAGATTGAGGGATTGGAACTTTCAGGCGGCCATTCCGGTGAATTATTCCGAGTTTAAAACATATATCCCGGAATACTTTATATATAATGTCAATCAACGCGGATTCATCTTTCCAAAAGTGGCGGTTGAAAAAAGCAACAAAAAAATTAATTATACTTATAGGGATGGAAATACGCCAGGAGGCACCATTATCCATTCTGCATCACAGGAATCGTTAGAGTTTACAGAAACAAGGACGACTTATACGGCCGTAAATATGCCTGCTATGAAAGAGGAAGCGTTTGTCAATAATATTAAAAACTACACCTCCGGAATTTCACATGAGCTTTCTATAATAAAATATCCCAATTCATCTTTGAAAACATTCTCTTCAGATTGGGAGACAGTTACAAAAACGATTTATAAACAAGACGATTTTGGTTTGGAATTAGCAAAAACAGGTTATTTCGAGTCAGATATCGATGCATTGCTCAGGGAATTAAAAACCAAAGATGAAATAATAAAAGGCATTTTCAATTACGTAAAATCAAATGTCAAATGGAATGACGATTATGGATATTCCTGTGACGATGGCGTAAAGGCTGCTTACAAAAATAAAACAGGAAACGTGGCAGAAATTAACCTAATGCTAACAGCTATGCTACGCTATGCGCAAATTGATGCCAATCCGGTACTCATTAGTACCCGTTCAAACGGAGTGGCTTTATTTCCAAATGTCACTGCTTTTAATTATGTCATTACAGCCGTGGAAACAGAAAACGGATTGGTTTTGCTCGATGCTACTGAGAAGTATTCGCTGCCCAATATTCTGCCGTTAAGGGATTTAAACTGGATGGGGAGATTGATAAGGAAGGACGGAACATCATTGCTTGTCGATCTTATACCCAAAAATCTTTCCAAAGAAACCAACTACATGAATGTGGTCTTGAAACAAGAAGGCACCGCCGAAGGTAAAATCAGAAGGCAGTTAACCGATTATGAAGCGTTCGATTTCAGAAAAAAATATGCGGGTGCCAATAAAGACAACTATATCGAAGAGCTCGAAAATAGACATAACGCTATAGAAATTAGTGACTATTCCCGCGACAATGACTTTGATTTATTAAAGCCCATTTCCGAAACCTACACGTTCAAAAGCAGTCGCGATATAGAAATCATCAATGACAAAATATACTTTTCACCACTATTGTTTCTGTGTACTAAAGAAAATCATTTTAAACAGGAAAAGCGGGAATATCCTGTAGATTTTGGTTATCCTTCAGAAATAAAATACAACATCAACATCGAAATTCCCGAAGGTTATATTGTAGAATCTCTTCCCAAGCCAATCAATCTTGTTACCGGCGATGAGTTGGGTGCTTTTAAATACATGATAGCAAATAATGGCAATAAAATCCAGCTAACATTATCTTCCGGTGTAAATGCGGCTATTGTACCGGCAGATTATTATGATGTGCTGAAAGAGTTTTATCAGGGCGTCGTAGACAAACAAAATGAGAAAATAGTACTAATCAAGAAAGCAAATTAAATGTCTTTTAAAACGATATTGCTGATTGTAATGTTTGCGACTGCATTCAGGACAAATGCGCAGCACTATGAATTGGGAAAAGTCACAATTTCGGAACTTGCAGAAAAGCAGCATCCCAAAGATCCATCGGCAACTGCCGCAATATTATTTGAAAAAGGCAAAGTTCAATTCCGTGACATATCTGATGTTGGCTATGTGACGGTCTTAACAGTAACCAAAAGAATCAAAATATACAAGAAAGAGGGATATGACTATGCCAGTGCCACAATACCATATTACTATGGAAATAAAGCAAGAGAAAAAATTATTTTGACAGGCGCTGCCACCTACAATCTTGTAAATGGTAAAATTGAAAAGACAAAACTCACGGGTGAAGGCGAGTTCGATGAGAAAACAGATAAGTATTGGGCTAAAAGAAAAATCTCATTTCCCAACCTGAAAGAAGGCTCAGTTATTGAATATGAATACACATTAACTTCGCCTCAAATCGGGAAATTTCGTGATTGGGATTTTCAAGGTCCAATTCCCGTCAATTATTCTGAATTTAAGACTTACATTCCCGATAATTTTACCTATAACATAAATATCCGCGGATTTGTATTGCCAAAAGTCGTATCTAACATATCCGCTCACATGGCCGATTTTATAGAAGTCCGCACTACTTATCTCGCTGAAAATATGCCGGCAATGAGCGAAGAGCTTTATGTAAACAATATAAGAAATTACACCACCGGAATTTCCCATGAATTGTCAATGACGAAATCGTATCAGGGTTTTGTTAAGAATTATTCCGCTGATTGGGAAAGCGTTTCAACATCAATCTATAAAGAAGATGATTTTGGTAAAGAGCTTTTAAAAACTAACTACTTCGAAAAGGACATCGACACGCTTATCGATAAACTAAAAACAGAAAATGAGAGAATTCTGGCTATTTTTAATTTTGTCAAAGCGCGCGTTCATTGGAATGATAAGGACGGGTACACTTGCGAAGAAGGAGTTAAGTCGGCATATGCTAATCAAACAGGGAATGTCGCAGAAATCAATCTGATGCTGACCGCAATGTTAAGATATGCCGGAATTGATGCCTACCCAATTGTCATTAGTACCCGATCCCATGGAATCGCTTTGTTTCCAAATTTAACAGCGTATAATTACGTCATTGCCGGAATAAAAACGAAAAAGGAATTGCAGCTGTTGGACGCAACTGAAAAATTAGCTGCACCCGGAATATTGCCATTTAGGGATTTGAATTGGTTTGGCAGGTTAATAAAGAACGACGGGACTTCAGAGCAGGTCGATATGATACCTAAAAACAGTTCTAAAGAAATTATTTTCATCAATGCAGTTTTGAAGCAGGATGGCGAAGCAGAAGGGATGATTAAAAGACAGTTAACCGATTACAAAGCATTGCAGTTTAGGTATAAGTTTTCAGAAACTACTGAAAGTAGCTATGTAGAAGAAATGGAAAATCGATACAATGCGATAGATATTGGCGGTTACAAATGCGAAAACAACTCCAATACAACCAAACCCATTGTTGAAACTTATACTTTTAAAGATGCAAAAGATACTGAAGTAATTGATGGGAAGATTTATTTTTCTCCATTGTTTTTTTTATCAGAAAAAGTAAATCCTTTCAAAATGGAAACAAGATTATATCCGGTAGATTTCGGTTTTCCTTTCGAAAACAAATATAATATCAGCATAGAAATTCCGGATGGATATGTCGTTGAATCATTACCACAACCCATTAGTCTGCTTGCCGGAGACGATATCGGAACATTTAAATACAGTATTGCCAATACTAACAATATAATTCAGGTTGCTATCACGGGAACGATTAAAATGCCTTTGGTCGTTAAGGAATCGTATGGTATCCTCAAAGAATTTTACCAAAAAATGATAGACAAACAAAACGAAAAGATCATCCTCAAAAAAATATAACATGGACTTAAAAAACGCCCAGCTCGACGTCGACAACTGGATCAAAGACCACGGTGTCCGCTATTTCAACGAATTGACCAACATGGCGCAGCTCACAGAAGAAGTCGGTGAAGTAGCACGCATTATCGCAAGGCGCTATGGCGAACAGTCTGAAAAGGAATCCGATAAAAATAAAGACCTCGGAGAAGAACTGGCCGACGTTGTTTTTGTAGTTTTGTGCCTCGCCAATCAAACTGGCATCGACCTTCAGGCTGCTTTCGATAAGAAAATGGATTTGAAGACCAACAGAGACCACGACCGCCACCACAACAATGAAAAATTAAAATAAAGTGAATGTACTGCTGCAGCCTTCTATAGTCCATACTGAGTCTTTTATATCAATCTCAGGATCCAAATCAGAAACCAACCGTTTATTACTGCTCCGGGAATTGTATCCTAATATAAGCCTCGGCAACACTTCCAATTCTGATGATTCCGAAGTCATGACCAAAGCCTTGTCAGGCAATGAAACAGTGATTGACATCCACCATGCCGGAACTGCCATGCGATTCCTCACCGCTTATTTCGCCATCCAGGAAGATAGGGAAGTAGTACTGACAGGCTCTTCCCGAATGAAAGAAAGGCCTATAAAAATCCTCGTCGACGCATTAAGGCAATTGGGCGCAAACATAACTTACGAAGAAAATGAAGGTTTTCCGCCGTTGCGGATAAAAGGAAGCCGGCTTTCCCAAAACAGGATTTCGCTTCCGGCAGATGTCAGCAGCCAATACATTTCCGCACTGTTGTTGATCGCACCCAAACTCGATAACGGATTAGAATTACTGCTCGAAGGCAAAATCACTTCCGTGCCTTACATCAATATGACATTGGCTTTGCTGAAACAAGTAGGTATCAATGCCACATTTAATGAAAATACCATCATTGTAGAACCAAAACCCGAAATAGCCAAAAAAACAGTAACAGTAGAATCCGACTGGTCTTCTGCCTCTTATTTTTATTCCATTGCCGCGCTATCCAATCAGGGAACACAAATCACTTTGTCCAGTTACAAGCAGGACAGTTTTCAGGGCGATTCCGCACTCGCAGCCATTTATGAAAGTTTCGGCGTGTCAACGACATACTATCAAAATACAATAACGCTCATCAAAAACGGTGTTGTTTCGTTACCGATAGACTTTGAATTGAACAACACGCCCGATATCGCGCAAACCATCGCCGTAACCTGTTTCGGCCTCGGAATCGCCTGCAAACTTACCGGATTGCATACGCTCAAAATAAAAGAAACCGACCGACTCGAAGCACTTCAAACCGAACTTCAAAAACTCGGCGCCCACATTGCTGTAACTAATGACAGCTTAATCCTTAAAGAATCCCTGCAAATCAATTCCGGAATCAGCGTCAAAACCTATAACGATCACCGCATGGCAATGGCTTTTGCACCATTGGCGTTGAAAGTGCCAATAGTAATTGAAGATGCCGGAGTCGTATCCAAATCCTATCCCGCATTCTGGAACGATCTGAAAAACATCGGCTTTCAAATAACTTAACCAACTTTGCGCCTGCATCCCATATAACACGCACCTTTCAAAAATAAACACCAAAACACTTGACAACGCCTGTCTCACAATCGTATATTTGCAAACCATTTGTCATCCGGGGCGGAATCGAGTGGCAGTCAATATTTTAAAAATCCAATCCTTTATATGAAATTATCCCATTTTCAATTCAATTTACCCAAAGAACTTCTTGCAGAATATCCAGCCGAAAACCGTGACGAATCCCGTCTGATGGTGGTTAACAGAGAAAAAAAGACAATAGAGCACCGCATGTTTAAAGACGTTATTGAGTATTTCAACGACGGCGATGTGCTGGTTTTGAACAATACAAAAGTTTTTCCCGCCCGTTTATACGGAAACAAAGAAAAAACAGGCGCCAGGATCGAAGTTTTCTTATTAAGGGAATTGAATTCAGAGCAGCGCCTCTGGGATGTTCTGGTTGATCCGGCGCGTAAGATCAGGATAGGCAACAAACTGTATTTCGGCGATGACGATTCTCTGGTTGCTGAGGTGATCGACAATACCACCTCACGCGGAAGAACCCTGCGTTTTCTCTACGACGGTTCCTATGAAGAATTCAGGAACAAGCTCACGGAGCTAGGAGAAACACCCATCCCAAAATACATCAGCCGCGATGTAACGCCCGAAGATGCCGAGCGCTACCAGACCATCTATGCCAAAGAAGAAGGAGCGGTTGCCGCACCAACAGCCGGTTTGCACTTCTCAAAGCACTTATTGAAAAGACTCGAAATCAAAGGAATTAAATTCGCCGAAGTGACGCTCCACGTAGGTTTGGGTACCTTCAATCCGGTAGAAGTAGAGGATTTATCCAAACACAAAATGGATTCCGAAGAACTCATCATCAACCAGGAAGCCTGCGATATCGTCAACGATGCCAAAACCAAAAAGAAACAAATCTGTGCCGTTGGAACCACTTCCATGCGTGCCATCGAAAGTTCTGTTTCCTCAGCGCGCACACTAAACCCGTTTGAAGGATGGACAAATAAATTTATTTTCCCTCCGCACGACTTTAGCATTGCCACCTGCATGATCACCAATTTCCATACGCCAAAATCAACATTAATGATGATGGTTTCAGCGTTCTGCGGCCACGACCTCATGAAAAAAGCCTATGAAGAAGCGATCAAGGAAGAATACAAATTTTACTCCTACGGCGATGCCATGCTGATTGTATAATCAGGTTAAAACACAATACCAATCCCGTCAGCAATGGCGGGATTTTTATTTTTAGCTTCGCTCAGTTCGGCCTTTGGCCTCGGGTGGGCGTGCCCTAAAGGTCAGGCCATCCGCTGCATGTCCTCACTGCGTTCCGGGCTTTCCGCTGCTGTCCTTCACGCGCTACCCAACAAGCTTTCGAAACCACGACAAGACGAATCCGGATATCAGGCAGCCCGCAATAGTCTATATCCGAATACTAAATTCAAACTACCATCACGTTTGTTTTTCACAAAGAAATACTATCTTGGCACAGAAAATTCAGCACTTGTAACCTTGAATATTGATGCTATTGTCAGGCTTATAATTATGTGTAGATAAGAATGATTTAAATGATGTATATCACAGTTAGAGCCAATTGTAAAAAAAACCAAAATAATACACAATAATTTAAAAAATATGAAAACTTGTCCGAACTGCAAATCAGAAATTGAAGATAATTGGGATATATGCTGGAATTGTAATTATAGTATGATTGAAAACAAGGTTATTCAATTCAAAGAGACTACAAAAGTAAGCAGAGAAATAGAATGTTTAAGATGTAAAATTCCTTTAATATTTTCAGGGGAATACAAATTTCACGAAGGCGCACACATTGGATTTTTCGGAAATTTATTTGAAGCCTTTGTTAACAGAGAAAAATTCGATTTATACATTTGTCCGACATGTGAAAAAGTAGAATTTTATATGCCACAGAAAGGATGAGGCCAATTATATAGTAAAGCCAACATAAACAACCACTGGCCCTGACAGCTGTTTCGCCTCACTGCGGCCCTCAGGTTCATTAATAATTTTCCTCACGAAAAATAATTATCTTGGCGGAAAGGACGCAGCTCGCTTTTTTCCGGAACTTCGCATATATGCGAAACGTTAGTGGCAATTGCAAGCAAATAAGAACTCTTCAATCATAAAATGGCAAATTTAAATTCTCAAAAAGTTACCGAACATATCAATTCATTAGAATCTCCGAATCGGGAAACAGTAGAATTTCTTAGAGAAATCTTTCTAAATTCTAACTCCGGGATTGCTGAACAAATTAAATGGAATTCGCCATGTTTTTATTATAGTGGCAAGATGAAAAATTTTGATGCCAAAGAATACAAACGTGATTTGGCTGTAATAAATTTACATCGCGGAAAAATCCTGATTGTTTTCCCAACCGGAAATAAAATCGACAATACAATTTTAAAAGGCAAAGATTACCCCGATGGAAGAAAAATTGTCGAAATTCAAAGTTTGGAAGAAGCCAAAAATAAAAAAGAAGAATTGCAAAGCGGAATCAAAAATTGGATGGAACAAATTGAAAAATAAGCAACAGACCGGCAACAGCGCATTTAAGAAATTGCTGGTTTATACATTATTTTATGTGTAGATAGGGATGATTTATAGAGATGTGTATAATAGTTATAAGCTATGCGCGCCGAGATCGCGAGAAAAACACTTATGAAGAAAATTCTAGTTTTAATATTGATTTTAATTCTCTCGAAAGCAAATGCTCAAAGCGATTCGATTATCCCATATTTATTAGATATCGAAACAGAAAGTTCAATATATCAATTTATAAAAAGTCAAAAAAACAAGATAGTATCGCTTTCTATTTTGAAAAATTAAAAAATGATAGAATTAAAATTCATTTTACCCAAAAATCATTGCGCACAGCAGATTCAAATAGAAAGCTATTTATCAATGACAAATTTTACTCAATAATTTTTGATACAGATTATCAGTTTTATGTTAAGGCAGAAAATGACTTTCCAATCATGACAAAATTCAAAGACGATCGGGAGAGAGAATTTAAAATTGTGAAAATGCCTGATATCGAAGAAAGATTAAAAAATAAATCTTTATATGTGAAGGATGGAATTAGAAGTATAATTGATTGGAGTACATTTTGGGTTGTTGATCAAAATGGAAAGCTAATTGAAACAAATTCAAAATAACGCACAGCTCATAACCGCCGCTAACCGCAATTGCTGATTTTCAGGTTACAGAACGTTCAGTTTCACGAAGAAACATTATCTTGGCAGAGCGAACTCAGTCCGCTTTCATCAGCAACTGAAGTTTACCGTCCTAACGTTACCAGCAATTACGCGAGCTAAAACTAATAAATTTATGACAAGACTATTTATAATTTTATTTTTTACTGTAACAAGTTTGCCGGTGTTTGCACATAAAGATAAATGGGACGAACACAAATCTGAATGGTCTCCATTAATGTTAGCAATTTATAATGGTCAAACAAGTAAGTTTTTGAAATTGATAAAGCAAAATGTTGATGTAAATTATAATGCAATTAAA
>Ga0247814_10000980_pt1 | contig 18461 bp, 12 predicted proteins | sample UWRJL179409R1_FD_179947 | JGI IMG/M metagenome (GOLD analysis project Ga0247814, IMG submission 179947) | Plant litter microbial communities from Arlington Agricultural Research Station in Wisconsin, United States - UWRJ-L179-409R-1 | ecosystem: Environmental > Terrestrial > Plant litter >...
TGGCATAATCAGTAACTGCACCATCAATAACGGGACCCCAAAAATGGTCTTCGTTATCGGTATAGGTATAGTAGCCATTTAACGCCGCAGGCCGCGAGGCTATGGGTGCCGTCTGGAAAACCATGTCCTTTTCATAATTGTACCAAACGGAAAGCCTTATGGCGTATGTACCATTTTGCGCATCGGCCACAGGAGGCCAAAAAAGGCTTTGGTACGACAGCGATTGGGCAGTTCCATTAGTGCGCGTCCAGCCTGTTGGCATTCTCGCTGTTTCAGTGTTCTCCCAAAGTTCAAAACCCATGTTCTGCAGCTGGGCATTAGATAAAAAAGGCAGTACGGCAAACAGCACAATGTGAAGTAATTTTTTCATAGTATGAAATTTTAAAGATCGATCAAGTAAACATATAACCGTTTAATTAATAGACAGTTATTAAATAAATGATAATACTTATGAAAAAACAATTGTTACTTAAAGATTATAAACAGACATCGCACCTCTAAAGAATTTAGGTATTCAGGTGTAAAGTGCCACAAATAGTTCACTTTTGTAGAAACGTGATTGCCATATAGAATAAAGAATGCACTGTTTTACAATTTAACAGTGCATTCTTTATTTCATATCAGGAAGGTCTTACTTCGTTTTCCACCTTGTTTCCCTCCACTCCTTTTGTGCTTCTTTATCAAGAAATGTCCAAGCTACAATGCGGGTAGATTTATTCCCGGTACCCATGGCAATAGTTTTAATTTGAGTAGCCTTAACTGTATCTAACGATTTATAAATACCTTTAAGGTTAGATTGCTTAGACACTAAAGTAGAGAACCAAAATACATTTTTTGCAAACCTCCGGCTTTCAAAAACCATATCGTTTATAAAGGTATGCTCACCGCCATTATATATAAGTTCATTACTTATACCTGCAAAATTAAGATCGGGTGTTTTAGTCCTTTTTCCCGATAGGTTCTGTACTTTTCGGGCCGTTCCTTTTTGGGCATCTTCGGCAGAAGCATGAAACGGAGGGTTACACACCGTTACATCTACCCGCTCTTCTGCACCTATAATCCCCTGAAAAAATTGCTTGCTGTTGCTTTGCAGCCTGCAATGTATCTTATCTTTAAGCACCGCATTGGAATCAACAATATGCTGCGCCGATGCTATCGATCTCACATCAATATCTGCTGCGATAAAATTCCAGCCATATTCTGTAACACCTATAATGGGGTAAATACAGCTCGCGCCGGTACCCACATCAAGCACTGTGATCTTGGTACCGGGCAGTACCCTGCCAAAATTACTTTCTATGAGCACATCGGCCATGTAATGAATATAATCTGCCCGGCCGGGTATGGGCGGCACCAGGTTTTCAGCAGGAAACTCCCAGTGCTGTATGCCGTAATAATGGCTTAATAAGGCTTTATTCAGCAATTTTACTGCTACAGGATCTGAAAAATCTACCGAGTCATCGCCAAATTTATTAGGTTTTACATACTGCAGTAACTCCGGAACAGCCGCTGTTAGTGCGCCCAGGTCGTAGCGCTCCCGGTTTTTATTACGCGGATGAAGTGTTGTTTTTTCCTGTTGGCTTTTTTCTGATGGCATGGATAATGATTATTAATTTATATAGTGCAATGCACTATTTGCTAAGGCCCGCAATAACATTTACGGTTAATGCCACAATTATTGTGTTAAACACAAAAGATATAAGGCTGTGCAGCAGCACAAAACGCCGTACCGTTTTAGAAGATATTGTAACATCTGACACCTGGAAGGTCATGCCAATTACAAATGAGAAATAGGCAAAATCTATATAGTCCGGTTTTTCGGTATTAGGAAAATCAATCCCTCCGCCTTCGATACCGGCCTTTACATTATCATAATTATGGTACAGGTGCGCATACCGTATTGTAAAAATAGTGTGCAGCAATATCCATGATGCCGTAACCGCAGCGAGGGTAACTACAGTACGCAGGTCTTTTTCAAAAACTGATTCTTCGGCACTCAATATTAAAAGCACGGTGCCTGCCAGGCTTATGCATACAGCACTAAGCACAATGGCAAAAATTACCCTTATATCGTCGTCCTGCCGTTTTACAATTTCGTGCTGTTGCGCGGCTGTAGTATTAAAAAAGAGCAGCCAGCTCATGGTTATCATGGCAATTGCAAATACATCCCAGCATAATATAATGCGGGTACTGGTGCTCATATACAGAAAATGTGTTGCTGTATAACAGCCTACTGCGCAAATAAGCGAAATAATCAGTTTTTGGTAACCGCTTGTACGGGCAACCCACACGGGGAGTTTAGAATTTTTATCCATGAACGGTACTTTCAAAAACAATACTTAATTTGGATGCCTTTACAGCAAATCGCATTGTTTACCCAAAGATAATTTAAAAAACAGGCACCGGCAATATTGCATTTTATTCCTTAATAAATTTTTTGCTTAGCATTCCCCTATTTGTATTGATGAGGATATTATAAAGTCCTTTGCTGAAATTCGCAGTAAAAACCTCCGAATCTGCGGAAACTCCTTTATAAATCAATTGGCCCAGTGTGTTATAAATGCAGTAATCCCTGATCTCCAACTCACCATCGTTGCCATTTTTAATATGGAGCTTGTCTTTTGCGGGATTTGGGTAAATTACCAGACCAGAAGAATTGTCGTTAAAATGGTCCACGTCTAATATTGTATTGTTATAACGCGTCAGCGCTAAATCCATACTTATGCCATTGTTAGTAGATCCCGCTACAACAATCTTGCTATCTGATTGCAACCCTATAGCAAAGGCAGTGTCGTAACCGTTATAAAACGAAGTGGTAATACCATCCTGCCCTCCGTAATCGTCATCAAAAGTAGCGTCAGCATTAAAGCGCTTGGTTTTAAAGTCCTGACTCTCCGGAGTATCGCCAGGCATTGTGAGTGCAACTAAAAATTTACCATCGGGCTGTGGCAGCACTGAAGTAATTTGTGAGTAACCTACGCCCAGTCCTGATGTTAAAATCCCTGCTGTTCCGTATGCAGGATCAATCATGCCGTCTGTGTTATATCTAACCGTAGAAAAATGGTTTCCATATGATGCTCCCGCGATAATCAACTTACCATCGGGCTTGATAATGCCCGTATATGGAAAATAAGTGTATCCAATTAAAGTAGTTACTTTCCCGTCAATGCCAAAAGTGGTGTCGGGACTCCCGTTAGAATTTATTCTTACAGTTGATAACGTTATGCTTCCGTTGTATAAATTGGGATCTGATGACGAACCGAAAAGGATAATCTTGTTGTCAGGCTGAATAAGTATTGAGGCATTGCCATAACTTGTTTGCCCAAAAAAAACGACTAATTGCCCATCAGTATCAAAGTATGTATCTAATGTGCCGTCACTGTTATATCGGGAAATGATGAATCCGTTTACTCCTTCCAGCGTGCCACCTCCCGCTACGATCATTTTTCCGTCAGCCTGGAAAACTATTGAAGTAGGAGTAAAATTCAGTGTTTTTTTACCATTAATCCCAAAGGTCGTGTCGAGGCTTCCATCAATATTATACCTTATGAGTTCGCCAACGTAGCCGGGAGTATAAAAAATCGAATACATATTCCCTAAAATTATTTTTCCGTCAGGTTGTAATGATGTGGCAGTAACCTGGTTCAGGTTCTCACCAAAAGCCGACACTACTTTACCTAAATTTCCAAAAGTAGTATCCTGACTTCCATCGCTATGGTACTTTGACAAAACGATATCTTTAAAAAACAACATGTTTCGCTCCTGGTGTTCAGTAGTTCCCACAGCAATAAGCTCATCATTTGGCAGTACCAATATATGGCTCAAAAGATCGTTGCCCTTTTCAAAAGCAGTTGTTACTTTTCCATCAAAGTCAAACGAAACATCTGCCATGCCATTGCTGTCATACCGGGCGACAGCAAAATCTATATAACTCAAATCCAGCGGCTGTGCCTGTCCTGCCACAACTATTTTACCATTGGGCAGTACTGCTGCAGCTTTTGGTTCATTCAGACCTGTATCAAAAGTTGTCAGCACGGTACCGTTCGTTCCAAAAGATGTATCTATGGTTCCTGATGCGTTGTATCTCCTGATTAAAAAATCAGAGGACGGCGACAGCGACTGCGAATTAATTACCAGAAGATATTTACCATCTGGCTGTATGGCAATTGAATTTGTTTGATAAAACTGTTCATTTGCCGTTAAAGGCGTTAAAATGCGGCCATCGCCGTCAAAAGAATTATCCGGACTGCCATTTGCATTGTATTGCAGTAAGGCAAAATTAAACCCTGCAATTCCTGCTATTTTTATTTTCCCGTCGGCACTAATCGACAGCTGCTGTGCAACACCAGACGTACCGGTGCCAAAAGATGCTATAACTTTACCATCGGTATCAAAACCGGTATCTAAAGTACCATTGGCATTATATTGGGCCACTGCTATCTGGGGGCTGCTTGTAGCCGAGTATCTTGCTGCAATGACAAATTTACCATCGGGCTTTAATGCAATGCAGGATGGAAAACTGCTCGCGCTCCCAAAAGACAATACGACCTGTCCGTTTATACCAAAGGCCGAATCCGGCACTCCATCTGCCGTATACCGTTCTATGCCAATAGTTTCCGGTGCATTGACGTTTAACTTTACTGCAGTAATAACAATTTTCCCATCGGCCTGTACAATTAAACTGTTACCATCATTAAAATATGAAGCCAATCCCGTGATAATCTTGCCGTTCGTACCAAAATTGGCATCGATAAGTCCGTTTGCCTCATATCGTGCAACTACTACCGTAGAGCTAACCCCATTCATTCCTGTAGTTCCCAATACGATAATTTTTCCGTCAGGAAGGAGATGAACGGAGCGAATACTGCTACTGTCATTATTGACCTCCGTAAAACCCGTCAACACTTTTCCCTGCGCGCCAAAACTAACATCTAATGATCCGTCAGCATTATAGCGCGCCAAAGCAAAATCATCCTCACCGCTACTATTGAGGCTCGTTCCACCAACTAAAAATTTGCCGTCGGGCTGAAAAGCAATGGCATACGCCCGGTTTTCATTTGAGCCAAAACCCGTGACTGTTTTTCCATCAACTCCAAATGCAGTATCTGTTTCACCCGATTGGGGCAGCATGTTCAGGGTAGAAAGCAGGAACAGAAATAGCAGTTGTTTTTTCATATTAGATTATGGTATTGACGAATGGGATACCAGACTTGGCTAAGTTAATTAAAACCGACTTAAATCACTCAAAATCAGAAGTAATATTACATGTAAACATTTATAGGGAACCAAAGTTGTTCGCTAAAAAAAAACACAGGGTCTTATACGGGGAGAAGTAAACGAAAAAATCCCTAAAACGCTTATTTAAAAGGTTTCAGGGATTGTATTTGTGCACCTTATAGTACAAAACTCTAACCATTTGCTAGAAGATTTGAGGTTGTTATCTGAAATTTTGGCGTAGCCTTAATTATTATTTCAGCTCACTTTACTAAGATTGATAGATTGTCAAAATGTTTAAGAGTTCGAACCCCTGACAACCCATAGCAAAAACAAACAACACTATTGAAAGCAATCGGCATACTTTACTCAAACGCACATAAAACGAGGATTTGTTTTGTTCCAAAGCGTAAGGTTAATTGAATTCGACACCTTTTTACGCCGGTAGATTCATACATATTTCTCTAAAGTGAAACAATCTTTATACGTAACTTAGCTTCACTATATAAATCATCTCCATCAGATTATAATAAAAGCATAAAGATTTAAACATATAACTCTAAAACAGCACATGTTATGAAGACACATATATTACTTTCAGTTTTCTTTTATTGTTATATTGGATATAGCCAAAAAACGGTATCCACCTCCATCTCAAAAAACAAAAATGAGTTAGCCCAAAATCTATCCACTAGTTTAAAATCCTTTGAGACCCTCTGCAAAGTAATGATTTCTCAGGACACTGTTACATTGAAGAATATCACAACAAAAGGAGGTTATATTGCTATCAGGCAGCCAAATTTAACGACCATGAAAAAGGTGGGAGAATATTACCTCCAAAACCTTAATGAAAAAAATATTGCTGTTGAATATGAAACAGCATGCTTTTCACGCATCGGGATATATTATAAAAATGGTCACCAAATGATGGGATTTGTAAAGAAAAAATCCGACGAATGGAAGTTTGATAGTTTTCTCTACATAGAATGACAAGAAAGAGAAACCTCTCAATTTCATGCATATTCCGAAAAGTATTCACTTAACCGTCACAAAATTTACGGAGTGTGACTCTGTTAAATTAGAACACTAAAAAAATCATTGTGTTAAATAAAAAAAGCCTCTGATTTCTCAGAGGCTTTTGTGCACCTTACAGTACAAAACTCGAACCATTTGCTCGAAGATTTAAGGCTTTTGAGCGAAGTATTAATCATCTAAAAAATAACGTGAATCTTTGTTTTACACGGTGTATGTCGTAGGAAATTATTTTAAATATCGATCTTTGTTAGTTCGATGAATATTACCAAGAATAGTCCAAGATGTAATCTTTAAATTATTTCGAAATCTCTTCGTCCTCAAAATCCAAATCAGATATTAATCCGTTCCGATCGGTTCAATATCATTTAAAATAAAATATTGCAGCCGGGACCTATAATGTTAATTTACTAATTGACGGTAAAACCGAAAATTGATCGTGAAGTAAAGTATTCTTTAAATAAAAACAGGAAGTTTTGGCCTTTACTGGTCAAAACTTCATTATTTTTAGTCAATAAATCAACACCCAAACCTATGAAAGAAATTACCTTTCTTTTTTTATTACTGTGCATTACCGCCAATGCCCAAAAACAACTTTGGGGCGTTTCTGAATATACTAATTTTTCAGATGTACAGGGAAATATTGTAAAATTTGACATGAACGGCGAGAATGCGATCACAATGCACCATTTTAATTACCCCACCGGAAAATTGCCGCGTGGCAAGCTGTTTTTAGCCAACAATGGCAAACTGTACGGCACTGCTGCTTTTGGCGGCATTGGAAGTACAACCAATACTACTGAACAGGATGGGTACGGTATACTTTATGAATACGATTTAACATTTGATACTTATAGAGTGGTTTATTATTTCGAATTCCCCCCTACGCCAAATGCAAATATTGCTACAAATCCTTTTACCAGTGTAATTGAACCTGTTCCAGGTAAATTATATGGTGGTGTCGCTAATCGTTTTTATGTATATGACATTGCTACCGAAACGGTCTCATTTCTTAATCATAATTATTCATTTGAAGCCATGGGGACGATTAACGATTTAATAAAGGCATCTGATGGATTCTTATATGCCGTTTCAAATCAGGCATTTCCATGTACTAGCCCAGGTCCCAACCAATCTAATCAAGGTTCCATATTAAAAGTAAACACCAGCAACAATACGGTTCAAAAAGTTGCTTATTTTAATTGTGATAGCTCAACGGGAATTGGAGGTAAAAATATGATAGAAGCTTTACCGAATAAAATATTTTTCTTAAGTAGCGGAGGTTACGTGTTTTTTCCTGATAGAGGGTATTCATTACCTGCCGGTACAATAATTGAGTTTGACGTGCTCACCAATACGCTTACTCCTAAGATAACATTCGATTTTTTCAATTCTTTAGGCTATTCACCATCGGGATTTGTCCTTGTTAATGGGAATTTATATGGAGTTTGCGCCGGAGGTGGTGATACTTATAAAAATGGTTACACATCAGGCATTTTTAACAAAACGGGTACTATTTTTGAATATAACCCTAATGATAATACAATTGTAAAATTAACAGATTTAGATACTAATAGATTTGGCCCATGTAATATAATGGAATCCAGTGATGGCTATTTGGTCGGAAATCTTACTAATTCTGGTGTATTTAAATATAATGCGGATGATAATAGCCTACAATTTTCCGATCTCAATACTTACAGTGATCCAGGAAACCAGTTTTATACCCAAAACCTCATCGAAATTTGCCGTAAGCCATCCTACCATTTTTTTGATGTGGATACGTTTAATCCCTGTGTAAATACACCTTTTTCTTTTGATGTGCAAAACACCAATGCCACATCCTATACCTGGAAAAAAGACGGTGAAATTGTACCCATGCAAACAACAGGTATTTTAAACATTCCAAATATTACAGCGACAGATTCTGGAGATTATACCTGTGAAATGGTAAACGAATGTGGTACAACCGTCACTATGGTACTTCATGTTAATGTTGGCTGCCTTGGCATCGATGAAATGGCTGCCTATAATAAGTTAATTAGCTTATACCCGAATCCTGCAAAAGACATCCTGCATATAAAATTGCCGGAAAAAAGTAATTTAAAAATAATGGTGTGCACGATCTCCAATATGCTTGGGCAGGTAGTTTTCGAGAGCAACGGTGATAATCCTCAAATTAATACCGCTAATTATGCCACGGGTTTGTACAGTCTCGTTTTAAAAACTGATAAAGGAAATTGGTTTGGGAAATTTATAAGGGAATAAATATTTGTTGTCTACCAAAAATATAAAACGACCGGCACTTATGAAAAAAACATTACTTACAATTGTTATCCTTTTCTCTTTTTCCTTTACCTACGGCCAAAAAGAACTTTGGGGTGTGAATAAAGGCATAGATGACGGCAACCCAAATTCTATAGGATATAAGGGAAACATAACCAAATATGATATTAATGGCGAAAACCCCATTATAATACATGAATTTTTAGATTTTTCAACAGGAAAAACACCCAAAGGAAAACTATTCTTGTCATCTAATGGTAAACTATATGGAGTTACAATCGCAGGAGGTAACACTGTAGGTGGACTTATTGCTAATGGAAATGGTGTTTTGTATGAATATGATCTGATTTTAGACAAATATAGGGTTGTGCATTATTTTGATGTACAAGCTCCAAATGGTATTCATGGTGTTGGTGTAATCGAACCAAATGAGGGAAAACTTTATGGGAGTGTCTCGAATAAAGTGTATTGTTATGATTTGGAAACCGAGGTGTTTACCTATTTAACAGGAACTGCTGGATATAGTATAGATGGGGAATTGGTAAAAGCATCTAACGGTTTTTTGTATTGTACTACCAGGGATTCATATTGCCCGGGGGTTAATATTATAGGTCCGAACAACTATGGCACTATCATTAAAGTAAACACTATTAACAATAGCATACAACAAGTATATCAATTACAATGTGATGGCAGTGAAGGTGTAAGGTTTAGTGGCGAATTTATAGAAACAACATCGGGGAAATTATTTAATATTACAGAAGCAGGAGGTAATTCCCTCCCTGGCAATGGCACTATATTCGAGTTCGATATTAATACCAATATATTTACACGAAAAGTTGACTTTGATGGTGATAATTTAGGTATCTCGCCTATGGGTATGGTTAGCGGAGATAATGGCAGTTTATATGGCGTTTGTTCCTATGGAGGTATTAATTATGTAACATTAAATGGGATAACTTATACACAGCATCAGGGCACATTGTTCGAATATGCGCCATCTACTAATAGTATCAATAAATTATATGATTTTCCAAATGGAGAAATGACATATTCCGTACATCCAACATCCATAATGAAATCTTCCACAGGTTACTTTTTTGGCACATCGCCAGGAGGGTTTTACCGCTTTAATCCTGTTGACAATACCACAATGACCCCGTGCTACCCTTGTACTACACCTCCCACTATCCCTAATGCAAATGTTACCGAAACTTTAATCGAAATATGCCGTAAGCCTTCTTACCATGAATTTGATATTGATACGTTTAATCCCTGTGTAAATACACCTTTTACTTTTGATGTACAAAACACTAATGCCACATTATATACCTGGAAAAAAGATGGTGAAATTGTACCAATGCAAACAACAGGTGTTTTAAACATGCCAAATGTTACAGTAACAGATTCTGGCGACTACACCTGCGAAATGGTAAACGAATGCGGTACAACAGTAACTATGGCACTTCATGTTAATGTTGGCTGCCTTGGCATTGATGAGATGGCAGCTTATAATAAGCTAATTAGCTTGTGCCCGAATCCTGCGAAAGAATTCCTAAACATTAAATTACCCGAAAACAGTAATTTAACAATAACAGGTTGCACGATCTCTAATATGCTTGGGCAGGTAGTTTTCAAGAACAACGGTGATAATCCTCAAATTAATACGGCTAATTATGCCACGGGCTTGTACAGTCTCGTTTTAAAAACTGATAAAGGAAATTGGTTTGGGAAATTTATTAAGGAATAATATTATAATTTTTTAACATTTAAAATTGAAAAACAAAACTTTACAACTTTACGATTATACTAATAAACCTTTACGAATTATGTCATCAGTCGGTCTCTGCCAGGCAAACCGGGGTAGGAATATATGGATAGGAATTTTTGTTAAATCTATATATTATGACACTAATGCCTGACAGGCAATACTAATTATTTAGAACATTTTTTTTCCGCCTAGGATAATTATGTATAGCGTAATGTATAGAAATCATATGAAATTTATTAAAATCCTCTTTACCAGTATTTATCCGTTTTGAGTTAGGATTTAGCTTTTCAATCGTTACCCATTAACACGCCTTACTACTAGTTAATATTAATAAAACATACCATAATGATACAAATTATCATTATAAATAAAATGACGCCATTAGGCAGCTAATGGCGTCATTTGTCTTTTTGTGCACCTTATAGTACAAAACTCGAACCATTTGCTGGAAGATTTGAGGTTGATATCTGAAATTTTGGTAGCTTAATTATTTTTTCAGCTCAGTAAACTTTACTAAATTTAGTAGATTGTTCAAATATTTAAGAGTTCGAATCCCTGACAGCCCACAGAAAGCCAAATAAAGCCACCGGAACGGTTGGCTTTATTTGTCATATCAAATTACCAAGTGAATAATGATATAGTATTTTTTATTTCGAATAAATTATTCTAATTCAGGAATTTGTCTACAGGGAGGAGGTTGCTAAGAGATGGGTGGATTGTATTTGGCATAGCTTAATCTGTATAGTAGTTTATGATACGCTCAAATTTCAGAATTGGTTTATCTCTTTCACTTGTGAAATACATAGTGCATCTTATCCAGTTTTTATATTCATCATATTCATAAGTATAAAACCTATTTTTTATCTCGCCTCTGTTTGATACAAATGCCTCTTGAGAGCGTGCCTCTTTGCCTGTAGGAAAAAAGATAGCTTCAGTAAGATCACCATTTTCATTATAGATAGCTTTCATCCGTTCAGCAGGAAATTTATTATAAACCTTAGACCGATAGGTAAAACGATCAATTGTTGAAATGAAGTTTTTAGTAGAATCATAAGTATAAATTTCCTCAAAAAGTAAAAGAGTATCTTCACCTTCTGAATAGAGAGCGAACCGCTTTAAACGCCCGGACTTATCATAATCAAAAGTGCGATAAAGTTTCAATCTGTTATTTAAAGGTATGTCATGGATGGTTCTTTCATATGATCCACCTTCCTTAGGAAAGACCAGATTTTGTCGGACTAATTTACCATCTTTGTATTGGTAATAGGTGCTGGTGTACAGATCCCTCTCTTCTGGAGGCACTGTCACGTTTTGCCCTGTTACATATTCCTTCTCACTCAAAATGTGGCCATCCTGGTCTAGTTCGTATTTATAGATGTTGGCAATCGTATCATAGGTTGGGATATTGAAACGATCTCTCGACAGGCTTAACATTTGGCGGGAGGGATTATACGCTGGATAAACAGGATAATTAATATTTCCCTTATTTTTCAGTTCAACATCTTTCTGATCGTACCATACTTTTATAGTTTTTAAAGAATCAGAAAAGGGCTGTGATTTAGGAGTTTCAGTTATGTTACCATATTTGTTGAAAGCTAAATAATGAGTGTATATTTCAAAAGCATATATTTTGAGTGTGTAATAACGTAACACTTCAATATCCTCTAACGACGAATCAACAAATAGCCTTTTTATATGGGCATTTTTGACCGGCCCATGTAGGTTGTTTTTTATAAGATCATTATATGCAACCTGCTTGGATTGCGCTGTCAAAAACATTGGACATGCAAGAATTAATAGTAATATCACTGATGCAGCATTTTTCATTTTTTAATGTAATTAATTATCGCCGACCCCATAACACTTAGCTTGTCGGTACTATCTTTATATTTTAACAATGCGTCTTTAATATTTAATTGTGAAGGAATGGCCATTTAAATATGTTTTAAAGCTATAGTCTAACATTTGTGTTTGAAAAATCATTTATCCCCAATGTAATTGCATTGTGTATAGAGGATAATTAACTCATAAGGATAGCTTTCTACTTCTAAGTATTAGTAATCAAAGTTAAGATATTATTACAATGTATTTTATATATATATATATATATGGATAAACCGAACTTGATTGAACCCTTTCGCCTATTTAGAATTGACCACCATTTCTATTGGTCTACAATTAATTAGTAGCGTCATTAAAATTGGTGGAGAGTGGTCAGCGTAATTAATTTGTCCAATCAAAAACCAAATTTTAAATTAGAGACCATTCAAGAAGTAAAAATTTTAGAATTGCTGGACATCATCAATTTAGAGAAAAAGGGTTTAGACCAAGAATATTACATTATTGAGCTACCAATAGTCCTTAGATATAAATAGAATGACGCCATTAGGCAGCTAATGGCGTCATTTGTCTTGTTGTGCACCTTATAGTACAAAACTCGAACCATTTGCTGGAAGATTTAAGACTTTTAAGCGATATACTAATGCTTTAAGTAACTAAATGCCAACAAAATAAGTGATCTACAGAATTTTCGAAGGATTCTAAAGGTTAATTTATTAATGCTTTAAAAGTATGTTATATCTATTATCATTACAATTTATAAATTCCCTTTTTTGTTAAGGTTGTTTTCTTATTATTTTTATCAAAAAAATCTACTTTACATCCTGACGGGATCTCAATTTCATTTTTACCGTCCTTTGTTAATTTCAAACTTATCTTACCCTCTTTTACAGGAAATTCTATATTTGCCCACTTTAAGTACATTAAATCCGGTCGAATAGTATAGTAGTTTGGCTGCGATGCAGACTGGCTAAATCCGCCAATTCCATGCAGCACAGCCACAACCCCCGGCACACCGTTAGCGCCATGGCAAAGGCTAAGCCCATAAGGGCGGTTATAAAATACAAGCTGTTCTTCTTTCGATTTTTTATAAGAGAAATTCTCAGGGAAACGTGTTTGCCCCTGCTCAAGCCAGTCGCCAAACACATCAAAAAGAAAATCCCACATTTCTTTTACTCTCCCAGCCTTGCTGTAAGCAAGAAATTCATATCCTTTTTCGTAACTTACATTATCACGGTAATGGGGCAAAGTAGCAAGGGTTGTAAACAGCCCGTCATACCTGTTTTCGGGAAATATACCTGCCAGTATGCCCCAGTATTGCGCATGGTGCGAAATGCCCTTATCCAGTTCTGCTTTTTGCGTATAGCCATTATAAAACAGGCCTTGTTTTTCATCCCAAAAATGTTTGAGGATGCTTTTCTTTAGGCTTTCTGCCTTTTCATTATAGTGCGTAGCTAATTTGTTATCACCCCATTTTTTACAAAAATCGGTGCCTATTTTATAATTATAGTACAGCATTATTTGCGCATAGGCGGGTGTTCCCTTTCTGTCAGGCCCCAGTTTGGTAGACCAGCCGGGCACAAAACCCCAGCTTACCCCTACATTGGCAGATATAAAGCCCCTATCATCCTGAAGCGTTTCATACAAGGCGAGCAGCTGCTCTATCCTGTCACGGTACGACAGGATAATATTAAAATCGCCATACCGCTGTAAATAATGGTTAAAACCTATAAGCGCATGCAGGGGATAATCAGGTATACCTAAATCTGATTTTGTGGGGTTTAGCGGAAGCATCGCTACCGAAAGGCTGTTGCGTGAAACCTGCTCATCGCCAAAAAGATAGTCTCCCGCAAAGGTGCTCAATACTGCATCCATAGACCAGGGCAGGTAATCCCTCTTAATACCATCAAGATAAAAGCCATGGGTACTGGTATGTAATGAGGCTACCGAAGCGCTCCAAATAGTATTAATGCGCTCATCACTACAATCAAAAGACATTAAAAAATCTATAGGCCAAACTTTTGCAGTAAACTTTACCGAGGAAATTTCGCAACCTTCGTCGCTCACTATCTTAAGATAACGAACAGCCCTTTCAGGCAGCGTGATTTGTGTTGCTGTTGCTGTTAAAGAATAGAGCGGTATGGCTACCTGCTCAAAAAACTTGGTATTCTCGTTTAAAGCCTCTTCGGGGCTTTCACCAACAAATACAGTAAGTTTTCCTTTTCCTGCGGCTGTAAATGAAACTTTCCCCATTTCGATATGGTAAAAGTCGATAAGCACATAACCATTTTTACCTACAGTGATTTTATCGCCTTCAATAGTGGCGTTACGAACCGGTAATATGGTTTTAGGCTTTATTTCTATAATTGTTTCCGGGTCATCCAATGGCATCCTGCCCCCTGTGCCAAATACCGGCGAGGTCTCGGTTACATTCCAACTTTTATTATCAAGGCTTGTTTTCCAGCCTTCTGTTGTTATTTTCCCATTGAGCTTTACCTGTATTGACGGTACATTATTCTCGGTTTGTACTTTAAGTAATACCGTATGTTTGCCTTTTTGCAATGTTACGGAGCTAGCTGTAAATGCTGCTTCTTTATTATCTATAAACAGCTGTACGTTGCCTGTAGAAGTCCATTCCACAACGGTTTCAATTGGTTCATTTATTTCTTTACGAAAAGCCGTGCTAAATACAGGGGCATAAAATTTACCGGGATACCCTACGTTTAGACATCGTTCTCCCGATTCTTTTACCCTTTTTTGTTGCAGATGCGCACTCAGTTGCCCGGGATACCACATATACTCTCCCTTAACGGTATTTACTATTTCCTCTAAAACTTTTACATCCTTATCCTGCAACGGATCGTATTGTATATTTTGTGCTGAAAGGCGGGCTATAGAGGCCAGGAGTAAAACAATAGAGATCAGTATTTTCATGCTATTTTATTTGTTGGTACATTAAGTAACCGGAATCAGGTTACTTAAAATTAATTAACCGCTTTTAATACAATTATGCCGTGTTTCGGTATCGTAATTTTTTTAGATTTACCTGCTTTCCCTAAATCTTTATGCAGCCAAAGGTCTCTTAATTGCGTTTTATCGGTAAGGTTAAATTGCTCCGGTTTAAATTCAAAAGTAACTTCTTTATCGCCGCGGTTCATAATGGCAATGGCCTGCCCTTTATCATGATTCTTACCCAGCAGCTTTACCCAAACCTCAACCGTTGCCGTCGTATTTACTTTCTTTGCCTGGTAAAAACCGTCGTCCTGGTTAAGGGCTATAACTTCTTTATTGGTAAGTATTTCAAGGGTTTGTTTAGACATTGTACGTAAATCGTTACCTGCCAATAGTGGCGAGTTAAGCATACACCACATGCTAAAGTGGGTTTTATCTTCGTCATAGCTCATGCCACGGCCCACCTGCAGCATATCCATATCATTATAATGGCCTGCGGATGCATATTTATACAAATCAACATTAAGGTCTATAATTTTAAGTATCGAAGAAAACTCAGAACGTATATCGCCCGATATGCGCCATGAATCAGCTCTTTTTATTGCCCATTCCCCGGGAAATTGCCAGCGGCATACATTAAAAGTGATGTTTTTATTTAAAGATGCTATATGGTCTATTATCTTCAGGTATTCTGTCTTTTCATCCAGTAGCATCTTTTCCCCACCGCACCAGTCTACTTTTAAAAAGTCGTAACCCCAATCGCTAAAAAAAGACTGGCAGTCTTTTTCCAAAAACGCATACATGCCCACGCCTGTGCCGTTTTTATCTTTATCATAAATAGAACCGCAGGTATTGCGGCCGGCATCGCTGTAAATGCATAAACCGAACGCAATTGACCCCGTTCGCCGATTCAAAATTGACCACCATTTCTATTGGTTTACAAATAATTAGTAGCATCATTAAAATTGTTGGAGAGGGGTCAACGTAATTAATTTATCCAGTAACCACTATTATCATTACTATCATTGTACTTCAGCATGTGGCGCCAGATTTAAAGCGGAACTTGCAAACGAACAAATTACTGAAGAAATTAGAAAGTACGTCAGGCCGATACCATCCCTAAAATTATATAAAGAAATAATAGCATCCGTTTATAAAGATAGGACTAGAAATGAGAGGTCACGGGTACAGGAGTTAAAGGCCCAATTGGATGATGCAAACAGCCGATTATCTAAGGCACGGGATTTACTATTAAGCGGTAATATAGAGTCTGATGATTATCGTACTATCAATCCGATATAGACGCGAAAATCCACAGAATAGAGGCGAAATTAACAGGTGCATTATCTCCAGTTTTAAATGTGGAACCCCTTCTTGATTCAGCTATCGCAAATATTTCTCAGCTTGACAGTTTGTATGAAAATGGCACTGTACTCCAGCAAAGGAAAATAATTGGTTCGATGTTCCCTGAAAAATTGACATTTGACGGATTAGAATATCGAACCGCGAGAGTTAATGAAGCGTTGACAATTATGCTCCTGATATTCAATAAATTAAACAATAAAAAAAAAGGGACAAACCATCATTTTGATGATTTGTCCCAAAAGGTGCGGGTGATAGGACTCGAACCTACACACCTTGCGGCACCAGATCCTAAGTCTGGCGTGTCTACCAATTTCACCACACCCGCGGGTATACTAAAATAGTATCTTGCGTCATTACAAGGCTGCAAAGATACGATTAGTTTTTAATTTTCAAAGAAAAAACCAAAATAAAAGAGCATACAAAAATCCTTTAATATCCCGGTGATTACCATAATAACATAAGTGCTAAAAGTATCTGGTTACCACACACAATTTCAAACTTTGTAGCAGCGGCTTCTTCTTCTTCCGGAAGCTGTAACTACTCCTCAAACACTACAAAACACACTAATTACAAACAAGTTACAAAAAGTTTTTACAAATTTCGGGTACTTGTAAACAACAAAATACTACCTTTATATTTTATGCAGGGCAACTCTCAATAAAGAATAAACTAATACAATACTACATGAAAAAAATTATTGTTTTGGCATCCGTATCGTTTGCAAGCGGCATCCTCTTTGTAAATATTTACAACTCATTAGTTAATGCAGTTGCGGTTGAAAGTAACATACCCGCTTCTGTAATTGCCACGAGAGAATATTTTAAAACGGTGAATCCCGGAGATTTTTTTAAAATATTTTGCCCTGTCACTGAGGTATTAGCATTACTATCGCTCATTTTATATTGGAAGAAATCACCTTCAATACGGTTGTTTTTAGCCATTGCATTGTTGTGTTACATAGGTGCCGATGTATTTGCCTTTACCTATTTTCATCCCAGGAACGATATAATGTTCCTATCTGAAACACTGCCGGATACTGAAACACTTAAAATATTAGCATCAGAATGGAGTTCTATGAACTGGTTAAGATCATTCATAGTACTTTTAGGTGTTATATTTTCATTCCTTGCGATTGACAAAATTTACACTAAAAGACAAAGCGTCTGATGATGGTTTTATGCAAATAAAAAGCCTCTGATTTCTCAGAGGCTTTTGTTGTGCGGGTGATAGGACTCGAACCTACACACCTTGCGGCACCAGATCCTAAGTCTGGCGTGTCTACCAATTTCACCACACCCGCAGGCAGATAATGTAACCGATAATTGTTTCATTATTACGGGTGCAAATATACGACTGTTTTTGAACTTTCAAATTAAAACTCTAACTTTTTATCATTTTATTTTTTCGTATTTTTGATGTTCAATCGTATATCACTAATTTATAATGGATAACATAAAAAACTACGTCGATACCAACAAGGATCGATTTATAAATGAGCTTATAGAATTGCTTAAAATACCGTCGGTTAGTGCCGATAGCGCTTATTCGCAGGACATATTTAATACCGCCGATGCCGTTAAGGCAAGCCTGGAAAAGGCCGGTGCCGACTTTGTAGAGATTTGCGAAACGCCGGGCTACCCTATTGTATATGGCGAAAAAAACATAGATAAAAACCTGCCTACTATACTTGTTTACGGCCATTATGACGTTCAGCCGGCCGACCCGGTTGAGCTATGGACCTCTCCCCCGTTTGAACCCGTTATTAAAAAAACAGAGCTGCACCCCGATGGTGCTATATTTGCCCGCGGCGCGTGCGACGATAAAGGCCAGATGTATATGCACGTAAAAGCACTGGAGTACATGGTACAAAACAACAACCTGCCGTGCAACGTTAAGTTTATGATAGAAGGCGAGGAAGAAGTAGGTTCGCCAAGCCTTGCATGGTTTGTTGCCCGCAACCAGGAAAAACTTAAATGCGACGTTATATTAATATCAGATACCG
>Ga0247814_10000981_pt1 | contig 18454 bp, 15 predicted proteins | sample UWRJL179409R1_FD_179947 | JGI IMG/M metagenome (GOLD analysis project Ga0247814, IMG submission 179947) | Plant litter microbial communities from Arlington Agricultural Research Station in Wisconsin, United States - UWRJ-L179-409R-1 | ecosystem: Environmental > Terrestrial > Plant litter >...
CCGTAAGTGACTACGACGGAGGCCGGTCTTGCGAGGGCTACTCTGCTTCTTTGGTTGTCCCATTGAAAGAACTCCTTTTCTTAGGTGTTATTAAACTTAGGCTCATTATACTATTTTTAACGGTGATACTCAAGTGGTTACGCTTATAGTATTGTTTTTAAACAAATATGGTATTCTATACGTAACATGAGCAATTTCATAACAAACACACCAGAAAACGATAATTTTATAAAAAAAGCTGCTTTACGAACTGGCATCGGTGCCGGAGTTCTACTTGCGGGCGTCGGCGGTATCGCTATGGCCCAAAACGCCCAAAGAGAACAAAGTAACGAAATTGCCCAAGAATCAGCTAACGTTGAACAAGCATCACTTGAAACATATAACAACTCTATTGAAGCTGCCATTAACGCTACTTATGATTCAAATCAAGTAGTTGGTGAAATTGAAGTCACCCAAGGATCAAACCTCATCGACCCCGCCCTCTCAATTGTAGAAACAGAACTCAACAACGACTACGAAGCCGCTGCAGCTCGCACGTATGAACCGCTCGTTGATTCTGCAAAAGCGCAAAACCCCCAACCAGGCGAAACTTACTCTGTCGTATCAGTAGATATCAACCCAGAAAAAGCTGACGGGAATGAATTCATCGTTGTTGACCAAGCTAATATTCAAGCAGAACAAGTAATCGCACTCCCTAGTCCGATTATTGAAGACGGTTCTTCTAACTAAACAACGATACTAACAAGTCGTCCCTTAACGTAAATAACCTTCTTCGGCTCACCTGTTAAGAATTTCACGACATTTTCGTGTGCCAAAGCCTCGGCTTTTACAACGTCTTCGCTTTCATCTTTTCCAACGCTAATTTCACCGCGAAGTTTTCCGTTTACTTGAATAGCAATACTAATAGTATCTTCGACAATCAATGCCTCGTCCCATACAGGCCATGCGGCATTTTGAACTAAGCCTTCACCGCCCAATTGACTCCAGAGTTCATCAGCAATATGCGGTGCAATTGGCGCAACAAGTTGAGCAAGCGTCGTCAAAGCTTCGTGCCACACTTCTTTTGAAAAGCCATCAACCTTAAACTTGTAGAGTTCATTCACGTATTCCATAAGTGCAGAAATTGCCGTATTGAAGCTAAGCCGACGGATGTCATCGGTCACCTTACGAATCGTTTTATGTTGAGCAACACGGATTGCGTTGTCATTTTGAGTCATATTCTTTTGGCCAGTTTGATATTCTTGGGTTAATGTCCAAATACGGTTCAAGAATCGGTAGACGCCGGCAATACCACGTGAGTCCCAAGCAGCATCAAGCTCAATTGGACCCATAAATAATAAGTAGGTTCGAAGTGAATCGGCACCATAGCCTTGGTCGATAACATCAAGCGGGTCAATAACGTTCCCCTTACTCTTACTCATCTTCGTACCATCTTCAGCGTTAATGTAGCCGTGGTATACCAATTTCTTCACAGGTTCTTTGAAGTTTACTAAGCCCATGTCATGGAAAACGTGTGTCCAGAAACGAACATACAACAAGTGAGCTACGGCGTGGTCACCGCCAACGTAGAAATCAAGAGGATTCCAGTAGTTAATCGTTTCAGGATCCCATGCTTTTTCAGCATTGTGCGGGTCGCCGTAACGAAGTAAGTACCAGCTTGAACATGCGTAACCATCCATAGTGTCAGTTTCACGTAGTGCTGGACCGCCACATTCAGGACAAGTAGTATTTACCCAATCGCTCGCACGGGCAAGTGCAGATTTACCATCGCCCTTTGGCGCAAAGTCTTCAATGACAGGAAGAACAACCGGTAGTTGATCTTCTGGCACTGCAACCGCACCGTGAATTTCACAGTGAATAATTGGAATCGGTGCACCCCAGTATCGTTGACGACTAATAAGCCAATCGCGCATTTTGTAAGTAGTTTGCGTGTGGCCTAGTTTCTGTTCTTCAAGCCAAGCAACGATAGTTTCACGAGCCTCGCTTGTTGATACACCATTGAATTCACCAGAATTTACAAGAATACCTTCACCGTGATAAATTTTTCCACCAACAAGTAAATCGAAGCTTGTCGCGTGTAGTTCATCGCGAACCTTTGAAACTATCTCTTTCTCACTCAACCATTCAACAGTAAATTTACCTTGCTCGTTTGCTTCAAGCGCAGTCTCAACCTTTGTGTCGTCCACGAGTTCGAACAATAATGCGTTCGCTTCAATTCGTCGAGCTACGTTTTTGCTATGTGCAAAATAGTTGTGGTGAATTGTGTCAGTTTTGCTAATCAACTGCACGTTTGCATAGCCTGTTTCTTCGGTGATTTCGCGGAGTGCTGTTTCGACAATATCTTCGCCTTCTTCACGTCCGCCACCAATAAACAAGTTTCCACCGAGCTCTTTGCCCCAGTTAATAGAAAGATATTTGTTTGTTTTCGGGTCACGAACAATCGCCACAATGCTCTGGCGGTATTCTGGATTTTCTTGAGGCTTACCAGTTTCTGGTTGAACTACTTGGATAATAGGAAGGTTAAACTTCTCGGCAAACGCAAAGTCGCGCTCGTCGTGTGCTGGAACGGCCATAACTGCACCGGTTCCGTAACCACCCAATACGTAATCAGCAACCCATACAGGTACCTTTTCGCCGCTAACTGGGTTAATTGCATAGCTGCCAGTAAACACACCAGTCTTCTCTTTGGTGTCGTTCGTGCGTTCAATTTCAGATTTCTTTACTGCAGTTTTAATATATTCTTCAGTAAATTCCTTAAAGTCACCAACAGCTAAACTTTTCGCAAGCTCGTGTTCTGGCGCTAATACAACAAACGTAGCACCGAAAATAGTGTCGGGTCGAGTTGAGAAAACAGTAATTGAATCGTCACGACCATCAAGTTTGAATTCGATTTCAGCACCTTGTGATTTACCAATCCAATTTGTTTGCGCAGTCTTAATTTTTTGCGGCCAATCTAGGTCTTCAATTTCATCAAGCAATGCGTCTGCGTAATTAGTAATCTTGAAGAACCATTGCTTCATAGATTTCTTTTCAACAAGTGAACCACAGCGCCAACAGTGGCCTGCTTCTACTTGTTCGTTCGCAAGGACAGTCTTATCAACAGGACACCACCATTGGAGGCTCTCTTTTTGGTAAGCGAGGCCTTTTTCGAACATCTTGGTAAACACCCATTGCGTCCAACGGTAGTATTCAGGGTCACTCGTATTTAATTCGCGAGACCAGTCGATAGACATACCCATCCGCTTGAATTGTTTTTTGAAGTTAGCAATATTCTCAGCCGTGACTTCAGCTGGCTGCCGACCAGTTTTAATTGCATAGTTTTCAGCAGGTAAACCAAATGTATCCCAACCCATTGGCTGCATAACGTTGTGGCCATGCTGGCGATAGAAGCGAGCGATAACATCGGCGATTGAATAACCGAAGGCGTGCCCTGTGTGCATACCAGCGCCCGATGGATACGGGAACATGCCAGCAACATACGTCTTTACTTTCGACGTATCTACACTAACTTCGTTGGCTTTTTGGTCTTCCCAAACGTGTTGCCATTTCGGTTCGATGACCGAGGGATTATATCGCTCCATAACAGATTCAAGTATATCACAAGGAGACGAGTGAAAAAGTAACTACTTCGTAAGTGACTCGAAGAATTTTTGTTTCTTCGCCATCCATGCAGGCGATTGGCGTACAAGCTTGTCTTCATCTTCAGTTGTGTGAAGAATCATCTTTACCGCTTCTTCTAGATAGATTCCACCTTGGGAACCCTTAAATAGCACTGCAGTACCCTTTTCAAGATACTTGTGTACATACGCCCCAGCCTCAAGTGGGCTTTCAAAACTCACTGTGTGGCATCCATGAGTACGAGCTGCAGGTGCAAGGTATTTCGCCGCTTCCTCACCGACAGTCACAACGTGCGTTAGCTGCAACGGGTCGCACCACTGCGCCAGCGCTTCATGTTCAGCAGCAGAAGTATCCCCTAACTCGTTCATACTTCCGAGTACGGCAATTTTCTGTGGGACCTTCAATTGGTATAGTGCCTGTAGTGCAGATTGGACCGCAAGTGGGCTTGAGTTATATGAATCATCAATAACAATAGAGTCGTTCATACCCCGAAGCACATTCATCCGACCATGAACGGCTCGAACTTTCTGCAATCCACCAGTAATTTCAGCAGCAGACATACCAAGCTTCACACCAACTGCACCAGCAGCAACGGCTGCACGAATACTATGATCACCCATTAAGTGTAGTGTCGATTCGACAGGCTCAGCCCATTCAGGTGTATAAAAGAGTCCGGTGAAACCATCTTCAAATGTATAGTCGCTTGTAACAAACCGATATTCAGCAACATCGTTCGTACCGTACGTACTAATATTTGCGTTAATAATATTTGCCGCGTATGAACCATTAATATCGTCACGGTTAATAAGTGCTTGCTTGCTGTAGTTAACCGCTGATAATTCTTCAGCTGCAACGTTATCAAGTGTTTTAAAGAATTCCATGTGTTCAGCAGAGATAGCTGTCACAACTGCAAGGTCTGGTGTTAAATACGTACCAAAATGAGGAATTTGCCCAATGCCATCTGTACCAAGCTCTTGCACGATAACTTCAACATCATCGGGTTGGTTAATACGCTGACGTACTGCTTTGAAAACTTTGAGCCACTGCCCTAGCTTGCGAATATCATCAGGAAATTCAACACCTAAAATCGCAAGTGGCGCGCTAAGTTCAGAATTATGATTGCCTTCATGTAAACGCACTTTGTATTTTTCGCTCAGCACAGTACCAATAGCGATTTTAGTGCTTGTTTTACCAACGCTCCCTACAACAACAACGAGTTTTACGTTGGGGTGCTTTTTGAAATATTTCTTTACAGCTGCTTCTAATTTAGAGCGAATATACTTTTTAAACATATGACCATTATGACACAGAATATTTGTGTGTTGCGTTCATTACGCTTGTGGTTCATAGTATAAATAACTATGCGTACTGCAGCTGGCGACACACTAAAGTATCTGAAATCTAGACAAGGGTTCACAATTGTCGAACTATTAATAGTTGTGGTCGTTATTGCCATTCTGGCGGCAATTACCATCGTGTCGTATAACGGCATCACTAAACGTGCCAAAGATTCTGCAATTCAAAGTACATTGTCACAGGCGATGCAAAAATTAGAGTCGTTTAAGGTCGATGACGGAGCGAATATCTATCCCGCTAACTTAGCTGCAGCGGGCTTAGCTAGCTTTGCAAACACTGATGACACAATATATTCATACGGTGTCTCATCTGATGGCAGCACATTCTGTATGGCGCTTAGCAAGGGCGGTCGTACGTATTACATCACAAGTGCAACTGTGAACCCTAAGACTGGCATATGTAATGGTGCCGTTGGTGTACCAGGTAGCGGTGATGTCGCCACAGATGGATCAAGTGTTGCCGGTGCGGTCAACTACACTATCTTCGGCTCCACCGCACCTGCCGCCAACCAAGTTGAAAGCGATGGCGGTGGTGCATTGATTGTCGGTAACCGGTTCTATACGAATGAAGCCTCGGGTATTAAAGTAACAGGCCTGCGCGTGTACAATCCAACCACAGGTGCAACGCCCGCCTTTTTATCGGCTGGTGTTACCGCATACGCTTACACACATAACTGGACTGGCACAACAATTAACGGCGCAACGACGTTTGCTCAAAGTCCAGTTGCGACAAAAGCATACTCAGGTACGCGAACCGCAGGCACCTGGACTGAAATTTTATTTGACACACCAATAACGTTAGCTCCAAAAAATGCTTCTTCGGGACCTGTTGACTATATTACTCTTGCCGTACGGTACGCGGGCGGCAATTATTATGTATATACACCGTTGCTCAATCAATTCGACAGCATTGAATCAACCTCTCGGCCTAATAATTTCCTTAGCCTTACGCAAAATATCGGTCGCGGTGTTAACAATGTTATTACCGCCGAAGTCGACACTTACTACGGTATCGACATGGTTTATACACCTATTACACCTTAGTGTTTACTGAATTTCTAGGTTGTATTCATCGCGCTTGTGGTTCATAGTATAAACAACTATGCGTAAAGCAGACCGCGATACACTAAAGTATACGAAGTCTAGACAAGGGTTCACGATTGTCGAACTATTAATTGTGATAGTCGTTATCGCTATTCTTGCTTCAATTACTATCGTGTCGTATAACGGAATAACAAAACGCGCCAAAGATTCCGCAATTCAAAGCGCCCTGTCTCAGGCTACGCAAAAACTTGAACTTGCAAAAATAAATGATGAGGGCGGCGTTTATCCAGCGACTATGGTGGCAGCTGGTCTTGGAGGATTAACGAATGATAGCGAGAATACCTATTCATATGGAGTATCTTCCGACGGTAGGTCCTTTTGTATGGCACTTAATAAGGGCGGTCGCACATATTACATTACGAGTGCGGTACTAAACCCTAAAACCGGCATATGTAATGGTGCCGTTGGCGTACCCGGTACAGGTGACGTCGCTACCGATGGCTCAAGCACAGCACCAGCAGTAAACTATTCTATTTTTAATACGACTCCACCAGGTACAGGACAGACTGTTTATAGCGATGGTGGTGGATCACTAAAAGTAGGAAACCGTTTTTACACTACTGAAGCAACGGGCATTAAAGTTACCGGACTACGCATCTACAACCCGTCAAGTGCAGACAGCACGTTCCTATCGACAAATATCACCGCATACGCGTATACACACAACTGGACAGGTACGGGTATTTCCAGCACGACAACGTTTGCACAATCTCCCGTTGCCACAAAAGCATTCTCTGGAACGCGCACTGCAGGCACGTGGACAGATATTTTGTTCGATACACCAGTGACACTCGCTCCTATTACTTCGGCATCCGGCCCTGCTGACCTTGTAACATTAGCCGTACAATTTGCTGGCGGCAACTACTACGTGTTCGTCTTAGGCTCAGACCAATTCAACAACCATCAATCAACAATGCGTCCAAATACCTACCTTAGCGAAACACAAGACGTCGGAAGAGGCGTAAATACACTCAGCGGTACCGCAGTCGATGCCAACTATGGTATTGATATGATTTTCACACCAGTTACTCCATAGTTCCCTCCTCCTACCCAACAAAAAACCGCCTCTACTTCTAGAGGCGACATTTATTTTGCTGGTGCGCGCCCACCCGGGGCCGCAGATTCAGTGTTTGTTTTGATTCAGCGCTTGGAGTTTAAGCCCCCATGCGCATCAGCATGTCGTTATTATGCTACTTACTTTCGCAAAACACAAGCTTATTGCAATAACAGTGCTACTGGTGCGGCGACTAGATCAGCTACTGATACACCGGCTGCAAGCCGTTCGCGAACTTGCGTAGAACTCACATTAGGAACATTCACCTGCATACGAACAGCGTGTCGGGCCATTGGGTTAACAATACTTCCTTCGCGCTCAACAACTAACATAGATAGGTTGTCGAGCAACTCTTCACCACCATGCCAGCTTGCCATAGTTTCAGTTGAGTCTGCGCCAAACACAAACGTAAAGCGTCGGTCGGGATATTCTTGTTCGAGTTCTCGTACAGTGTCGTAGGTCTCAACCATAACCGTGCGGTCGAGTTCACTGGTCACAACTTCCGGAATAAGATTCTTATTATCAACACTTTCAATCATTGCCTCAATGTACGCAAGGCGCAGACCACGAGATGTCGCAATTGTCTTATCTTGCCTATCGCCACTTGGCATTACCCATACGTCAGCTTGCTTGATTTGCGCGTAATCAACACACGCTTCAAGTATCGCTTTATGCGCTAGGGTAGGGGGGTTAAATGCGCCGCCGTATATGATTGTTTCTTGTTTTCTTATCTGTTCCATGGCTGTTCCTAACTTATTGTTGACTTTACACTAAGTATCATCTACCATTAGTATATATCAAGTTAGTGTAAAAAGGAACATAACTATGAACAATATTTCAGAAACCACCCAGTACACTCCAAACCAAGACTTTTTACGCGTCGCTACTGCTACTCCCGAAGTATCAATTGGCGATGTCCCTACTAACGTCGAAGCAATCAAAAAATTATATAACGATGCCGTTGAAGCACAATCTTCGCTAGTTGTATTTCCAGAGCTTTCTATTACCGGCTACACTATCCAAGATTTAGTAGCGCAACCCTCTTTACTTAAAGCAGCTCAAAATGGACTTGCCGAAATTGCCGAAGCAACCGCTCATCAAAACACTGCAGCAGTTGTTGGCCTACCGTTTAAAGTTGGCAACGCTATTTACAACTGTGCCGCTGTAGTTTCAGAAGGTGCTATTCGGGGTATCGTGCCAAAGCAAAACCTCCCTACCTATAATGAGTTTTACGAAAAACGCTGGTATCAAACTTGGGATGGCAAACCAAATACGCTGGTTACCGTTAACGGCATTGACGTTCCCTTCGGTACCGAACAATTGTTCGCCATTGGTGACGAACTTGTCGGCATTGAAATATGCGAAGACCTTTGGGTACCCGAACAACCAAGCACACACCTTGTTGCCAATGGCGCTACCATAATCGCAAATCCCTCTGCTTCACCTGAAGCTGTTGCGAAAGCGCAGTATCGTCGTGGACTTGTTGCAAATACCGCCGCCCGCAATGTGACCGGCTATATTTACAGCAGCGCAGACCAAACAGAATCGACTGCTGAAATTGTCATGGGCGGACATGCAATGATAAATGAACTCGGTACCATGCTTGAAGAACGCGCGCCATTTACTCCACCTCGCCGAATGATGACAGCCGATATTGATATGCAGCACATCGCGCACGACCGCCTAAAAACAACTAACTTCCCCAACCGCCAAGACATCACTCCAACGCAAACTTTTGTCACACCTGTGCAAGACACACTTGAGCGAACAATTGACGCTCACCCGTTCATTCCAAAAAGTTCATATGAAAACCTCGATGAGCGCCTTGATACCATTTTGAACATTCAAGCAACTGGCTTAGCGATGCGCCTTCGCAGTGCGCATATTAAAAAAGTAATTCTCGGACTATCTGGAGGCCTTGATTCAACACTTGCCCTTATCGCTGCCATCCGGGCAGCAGAAGCGCTTGAGATGAAGCCTGGTGACCTCATTCACACCCTTACCATGCCCAGCACTGCTAGTTCGGACCGCACACAAAACAATGCCATCAATCTAGCTGAATCATTGGGAATTGCGAATGAAGAAATCGCTATTGCCGATTTAGCAAAAGCCCAACTAGATGCCATTCACCATGGCGGCGATGAAGATATCACTTTTGAAAACACCCAAGCCCGTATTCGCCAAGCGTTGGTATTTAATAAAGCCAACCAACTAAATGGCCTCGCACTCGGTACTGGTGACTTAAGTGAAATTGCCCTCGGCTGGTGCACCTACAACGGCGACCATATGTCACACTACAATGTAAACGCCTCTATTCCAAAAACACTCGTACGGACATTAGTTCGTCACGCAGCCGGTAAACTTCCTCCCTACCCAGCAACCATTGTCGAAGATATTCTGGACACACCTGTTTCACCTGAACTGACCGGTGACGGTAAAACAATCAGCCAAGAAACCGAAGACCTTATTGGGCCTTACGAACTCCACGACTTTTTCCTATACCACCACTTACGTTGGTTAGAACCGAAAGCAAAAATTGGCTACCTCGCAATCAAAGCATTCGAAGACACTCGCACACCCGAAGAAGTAAACAAATGGCTTGATGTATTCATGAAACGCTTCTACCAGAACCAGTGGAAGCGCCAAGCAATGCCAGACGGTGCGAAAGTTGGAATCAGCCTGAGCCCTAAAGGTGATTGGCGTATGCCGGCTGAAGCAGCCTACAATGCCGGTACGTTATAATGGAATCACCTATGACCGAAATATTTCTTGTTCGCCACCCAGAATCAGCTTTAAATGCAGATCGCTCAGTAGTAGGCGGAAGAAGCAACGAAACCCCTATTACCAGGCGCGGAGAAGAACAAGCGCGCCGGTTTGCTAAAGCATTTTCAACTTTGTATCCATCACCTGACGCATTTTATTCTTCACCCGCAGTACGAACCAAAGCGCTCCTCGATATTTATAACGAAACGCTCGACCAACAGAACGGCTATTTTATTGACCTCGACTTGCAAGAAATGAGCCAAGGTTATAGTGAAGGCATTCGCCGAAGCGCATTATATACACCAGAAGTCCTCGCATTAATTGATGAACAGCTTCACGATTTTGCGCTGCCTGGCGGCGAATCACTCAACGACGCAGCAAACCGAATAGCTGCTTGGGCTGAACGAGCCGAAAAGCGAAATCCAAATGGTGTCGTGCTTGCAGCAACCCACGGCCAATCAATTCGAGCTTACGTTGGACGGCTTTTAAACTGGAGCCATTTTGAAACGACCATAGACCCTGCTCACCGTACAGACAATGTTTCACTTACCCATATAACACTAAATAACGGGGTGGCAACGGTTAATTTTTGGGGTAAAGACATCATTGAACCAGTCGAAATAACAAAGACTGCGTTATACTAATTGTATGCAGTACACTACACCGTATGTACCACCTACACTCACCGTCGACGCGGTCATCTTTCAGCTTGTTGATAACATTCTGCACGTTTGCCTCGTAAAGCGTGCGCACGAACCATTTGCTGGTCAATGGGCACTACCTGGCGGCTATAGCCCCGAAGGTGAAACAACTATTCAAGCACTCGAACGTGTTGTTGAGTACAAATCTGGTATCAACGTTATCAAAGACCTCAGCTACATCGAACAACTCTACACATTCGACACTGTTGCTCGTGACCCACGCGGCCACGCCGTTTCGGTTACCTATATGGGCGCCGGCCGTGACCTTGTTCCAACCAGCAATGATGGCAGCGCAGCGTTCTTCCCTGTCGACAACTTACCTGAAATTGCCTACGACCACAAAGATATTATTCGATATGCCCACGAACGGCTTATTTCAAAACTAACGTACACCAATGCTGTGTATGCATTCTTGCCGCCACGCTTCAGCCTTGCAGAGCTGCAAACAGCCTACGAAGCTATTTTTGGACACGAACTCGACAAGCGTAACTTCCGCAAGAAATTCTTAAGTCTCGGCCTTACCGAAGAAACAGAAGAAATGCGCCGCGAAGGTGCACACCGTCCGGCACGCTTGCACCGCTTTACTTCAGATACACTCGTTGTGTTATCGCGTAGTTTCGACTGATTGCAAAGCGCTTTGCGCTAACTCTCTTGAAACCCGTTTCAACATTTGCAGTTGATCAAGTTGTTGATGGTCAATAGGAATAAGTACTACTTCCTTTGAAGCTAATGCACTCATCGCCCCAACAATAGAGGCTGTGCTGTCTGTATCGCCACCCAAGTTAACCGCTTCGTACATTGAATCCGTTGTACGAGCTTCGTTTAGTACGAATGCACCGTACGCCATAGCGAGTGTTTGCGGTGCGTAAAAACCTTTCGCATCGGTACGGTTCAAAATATCATTTCGGGTTTGAACTTCTGGAAGATATGAAAGTATTTCACGTGCTTCGCTATTAGACCAAGTTGCACCTTCATGCTTAGCAACCGAATTCGCTAGCTCATCCAAAAAAGCTTCTCGTTCGTAGCCATTCTTCATAAGGTATGTAAGCGTATCGCCATGTACACGAGTTGTTAATCGAGCTATCGGACTATCATGAGTCATATTCGTTAATGCATTATACTGCGCATATCGTTCTTCGTCAGATGTTCCGCGAACTGCCTGCCAGTAAGCAAGTGGCGCCATTTTCATAAGCACGCCATTACCCGATCCATCGGGTGTTCCCGACCCTAAAGGCGATATGCCCGTTTTAATTTTCTCCATCGCATCGATAGTAGAGCCGCCCCAGCCACGTTTTGTCCATTTCCCTTTTCGGAAAATTTCTTTGGTTGATCCATATGCATCAAGATGTGCATCAGCCATAGCGTGTATATCAAAACCATCTGCTTTAATTAATGCTTTTGCTACGGCTAACGTTAATTGAGTATCATCACTCCAAGTGCCTGGCTCATTTTCACCCGTAAAGAACGGGTTCTCTTTCGTAGGCAATAACGAACGAATTGTTCCATACTTCTGCTCAATATATTCGGCAGTGCGAGTTTCAACAGGCAAACCAGCAGCGTCGCCATAAGCGATTGTAGGTATAAGTACGTTGCCTTTATGTTCCATCATATTCATAGTATTCATGATTATCCTAAATGAGTGGTTTTTGTGCAATCAAAAGCACGTTCGTTACTGGTTGTTCGAGTTCTTCTAACGCGCCGTTGTTCATCTCATATACCTTAGCTGATGGTGCAAAGCGGTTTTCAATAAGCCAAGTATTCTGTTTTGCTTCGGTGCCTTCACCAATTGTGAATCCAACTTCAGTAAGTGCGGAAATCCAATCGCTATATTCCCAAAAACAAAACCGTTCGTGCATTTCACTGTGCCAGCTTTGAACGTAATCTTTTTTAGCTAAGAAATCACAAAGATCAGCGTAACGCAGTACCGCATATTCAACATTATCAATGGTTGTATACTCTACCTTAACTTGGTCGCCTTCTTTAGCGCGGAAGTCTTTTACGAAACGGCTAAAACGCGCCTTCGTTGAAAGTGTTTTAAAGAACTCAGGAAATTCCTCTTCCGGAATGTTCGGGAATAACTCATCTGGGTTTTCGCCATCAGTATCAGTGAACGTGGCGTAGACAATGCGGTCTTTATTATGCGGCGCAACCACATCGTAGTTTATATATACCCCGCCCGGCGCAGTAATATCGTACATCCGCTTAATAAATCGGAGCAGCTCATCACGGCCTAAGTACGATTCAATTTCGTGCGTCAAAGCCATAGTAATAATGGTATTTAGTGAATTATGCGGAAAGAGCGAGCTGCGCATAATGTTGCGTTGGTAAAAGAACATATTTGCGTTTCCGAATTCGCCATTTTGAATACGCTGTTGGCAAATTTGATACAACGGCCGAGCAGCTTCAACACCATAAAAATCAGATTCAAAAAGGTCTGGGCGCTTTGCTAAAATTTTCAGCGTTTCACCAGTTGCACAACCAACATCCAAAATGCGTCCCGGTTTTACATAGTTCACAAACTCTGCGACCTTACGCTGGGCGCCGTCTTCAAAGGCTTGTCGATACACCGCGTAATCACGGGTGGTTGTTATGTCACCATCATCACTATCAATTAATGGGTCTTGGAAAATTTCAACAATATCATCGCCTAAGCCGTAGTGTTCAAAGTACTCAAAACAAGTTGGGTTTAATTCGGCCTGGACAATTGCGCTTGAACGCCACTGTGGACCACTTTTAATAAGCTCTTCAATAACATCCCAAGGGCGCTGGCCTCGTTGTGTTGTGAATGTTTCGTCGTATTCAGCACTATCAATAGCAAACCCTAAATCGGCATATTGTTGAGCAACTTCTTTTGTCGAACAAATAACCAACGTATTTTCCGGCTCCATATGCACACGACCCTTACTTTCAAGGCGAATCTCTTCAAATACGTAGTGCGCAAAGTTAGGCTTTTCGGTCATATTGGTAATACGGTAGGCTTGAGACGGCAATTTTTCAACCGCACTCACTGCCTCAATCATCCCAACCCGGCGGCTTCCCGAAATGGGATTGCGCTGAGTACCCGAGTGGTTTGCACTGGTTACAGCCCATATAATTTGAGCGCTTCTATCGACATCTTCATGGGAAAGCAAAACATTCAAATGCTCTACCTGAAAACGAGTAATCGCCTGGTGGCGGCCCGGCAATAAAAGGTACTTATAGCTCACGCTCATCCTCTAAAAGTGGAGGTGCAAAGGCAACTTGACCCAAAAGTTCTGCACCGCTAAAGCGCTGTCGAGCCGGCAATTCAACCCAATCGCCGTTGTCTGGTGATTCTTCAATAGCATCTGGATATATCATACGACGCCAGGTAATTTTGTCGCGAATATCATCAGCATCTTCAGGGTTTATGCGGGTATAGTGCGTGACGCTACAGTTTTTAATTGTGTAGTTTGGATCACGGTCAATCGCTTCCCATTGTTCTGGACGCATGCGTTCAATGCCATAACGGGCAACGTTAATAAAGTCACCGTGAGACACAACAATGACACGGCGTCCAGATTGTTCGCGGTGCAGCGTACCTTGGAAATCACGGAAGCGTCCGTACACATCCGGCATACTTTCGCCACCATCAAAACGTACGTACCATGGGGTGATATCTTGAAGCTTCACTGTTAATGGGAAATGCGCACGTTGCTCTGCACGAGGAACGATACCATATACGCCCCAGCTACGTTCAACAATACGGTCGTCAATAGTCCATTCACCGGTATCAAGCCCGCCAATGTATGCAGCGGTTTCGCGAGTTCGAAGAAATGGCGACACGTACCGAGCATCAAAAGAATCCACACCACCTAAGTTTTCATCAATCCATAGCTTCGCGTTTTTTGCTTGGGCAATTCCCTTTTCAGATAGGCGCTGTTGCCAATCTGGACGGTCATTAATATCAGCCTCATGTGGATGATGTTCGTCAAGTTTTCCCATTTTTTGGATGATGTTTGCTTCTGATTGTCCATGACGGACAAAGATGATGTCATTCGGCATTGCCACGGTATATTCTTCTTTCTGTTATGTCAGTAGTATACCGCGAATAGGGGATATATGCAATTAGTGTTGACTTAACAATAAGTAAGGTATAGTATTGAAAGTAGATAGTGTAACAAATACACTTAGTAAGCAAAGGAGCACTCACAATGGAAAAATTTACTGCTGATAGAATCGTAACAATTAACGTCGATGTACAAAACGACTTTTTGCCAGGTGGTGCTTTGGCAGTTACAAACGGAGACCAAGTTATTAACCCACTTAACAGCCTGAACGAATTCACTCGTACAAACAACGGCCTTGTCGTCGCAACTGGCGACCAGCACCCTACTGCTACTCCCCACTTTGACACCTGGCCCGTACACTGCGTTGCTGGAACCGAAGGCGCTGCTTTAGCTCGAAACCTCGATATTCGAAACGACGACACGATTATCAATAAGGGTATGGGGCAAACCGATGGATATTCAGCATTTGAAGGAATCACCCCTGATGGTCGCACTCTTGAAACTATTATCACCCCTGTTGGACGCGAACGAGTTGCTGCTATTTTCGGCGGGCTTGCTACCGATTACTGCGTCCTTAATTCAGTACTTGATGGTCTTCGCGTTAACCCAGGCGAAGGTGAACTTCAGATTTACGTCGTGAACGATGCTGTAAAAGCAGTAAACATCGATGTTAACGACGGTCGCAAAGCACTGGCCCAAATGGACAAGGCCGGCGCACACCTCGTAAACACAGTAGCAATTTTAAGAGAAGACGCTTTTCGCCTCGCGAAATAAGGACATATCATGAACGAACAACTTTCCTACACACCAGAACATATTCCAGAAACTGAACGTCGCCTCAGCGATGGCCTCGACTTCTACAAACTAACGATGGGCCAAGTTGCCCTCGAGCGCTTCCCTACTGCCGAAGTGACGTTCACTATGAAAAACCGTGCTGGCGAATTCCCGCTCAGTAAGTACGTTGATATCGAAAGCTTAAAAGCTCGTTTTGAAACAATTACAGAGCAGGGTTTTACACCCGAAGAAATTGCCTACTTTGCCGGCCTTCAAGCACAAGATGGCACCGCCCGTTTTGACGAACCATATCTCACCTTCCTTGCAGACCTTGAACTCAGTGACGTCGACGTAACAATCGACGAAGAAACCAATGACCTATCAGTTCATACAACTGGACCATGGGCAGCAGCCAGCCTTTGGGAAACAGTTGTCATGAGCGAAATTAATGAACAGTACTATACTGGGCTTATGCAAGCACAAGGATTAGATGTTGATGAGCTTTGGAAAACTGGTGACGAACGCCTTAGCGAGAAAATCGCATTGCTCAAAGAACACCCTGACATTAAATTTTCCGACTTCGGTACCCGTCGTCGTTTTAGCGCCGCTTGGCAAGACCACGCAATTGGACGCCTAGCAAACGAGCTTCCCGACAACTTCGTTGGCACCAGCAACCCATGGTTTGCGTACAAGCACGGCCTTAAACCAATCGGTACCTATGCCCACGAAATGCCAATGGTATACGCAGCCATTGCCGACAAAAACGGCCAAAACCCACTCGACGGCCACCACCAGATGATGATTGATTGGTACGACCGTTACGGCGATGACCTCTCTACTGCCCTGACCGACACCTTCACGAGCGACTTCTTCTTTAGTGATTTCAGCGAAGAACAAGCTCAGCAATGGAAAGGCCTCCGCCACGATTCTGGCGACCCAGTTGACTTCGGCGAAGCTGCGATTGAATTTTACAAAGGAAATAACGTTGACCCAACAACAAAGACACTCATTTTCAGTGATGGCTTAAATATCGAAACAATTATCGAACTCGCCGACCACTTCAAAGACAAAATCAATATCATGTTTGGTTGGGGTACAACCCTTATGAACGATATGGGGCTTCGCGCTAACAACTTCGTTATGAAAGCCACAAACGTTGATGGTATTAATACTGTTAAGCTCAGCGACAACGAAGGCAAACACACAGGGCCTCAAGAACAAGTTGACCGTTACATCGCACTTAAGGATGCTCGCCTAAACGTAGCTAGTGCTTACGAAATGGCGACTGTTTAAATGGAACTCCTTCCTATGCTAAATACAAAACATGAGAAGTCTACTTCCCTTCCCTCTCAATTTGAAACAGAACTATTTATCGCAAATGGCTACGATGTCGATTTAGAAGGCCGTCCACTTCACCCTCACCTCGACGAGATTGGTCCACTCCCTACTGGAAAAGGTGCCTACTGGGGCTGGGGGCCAAACTACACAGCTGACCCTATCGTTATAACAACAGAATACCGACCACGCGTACTCCTAATTCACCGTAATGATACGGGTGACCTCGCGTTGCCTGGCGGTTTTGTCGATGCCGAAGAACTTAGTGAACCCATAAAGGCTTCGTACCGCGAGCTTGAAGAAGAGACTGGCCTGGTACTTACTACCGACGGCAAACTCGTGTATCAAGGTATCGTCAACGACCCGCGCACAACTGCCAATGCCTGGCCAGAAACCTCAGCATACCTATTTAACGTTGCCGAGCCACTCCCCGTTCAAGCCGGCGATGACGCCAAAGAAGCGGGCTGGTATTTCATCGACGAACTCCCTGAAACGTTATATGGCTCGCACGCAGCACTCATTCAAGCCGCACTTGAAACCCAAAACCAACCACGAACCATTGAAGAGATACTCAGCATTCCCGCCGAGAATCGTGAAATTCAAATTATCGATGCCGGCCACATGGCCTACGACCACTTTTTCACCCGCCATCAAAATGACCATCTGTTCGTAAAAGCACACGACAGCTCACGTTTTAGCGATGCTTTTCGCGAAGCACACTCAAGGGCTTACTTACAAAAAGAATATACACTGTTTCATCACCTTCAACAGCAACAGTTTAGTTATATTCCAGACCGAGTAGCTTTAATTGAGGATACAGTGCTTGCAATGGACGCGTTGCACCCAGACGATGGTTGGCAATGGCGCGCACCTAAGCAACCCGAGGTACTCGACCAATATATTTACGATGCCATTGAAGCTTTTGACCATCTCCAACAAATCACTCCACCCGCTCATCCTGAATACCATACTGCTATCAACGATACCTATAGCACTATTTGGGAAGAAGGTTGGGATTCAATCGACGACGAATCGTTGCAGAAAATTGTCGTTAAAATTCGCAGCTTTTCTGACAACTGGAATCCACAGCAAGTAGAGCTCAGTGAGGCACTGATTGCTTCATTACCCGAAATGAGGCAGCAAACATCACACCAAACGCGCGATGAGGAACTTTTCATGGCCCACAACGACGCACGGCAGTCTAACATCGCCTGGCACCCAGATTATGGCATACGGTTAGTTGACTGGAGTTGGGGCGACACAGGCCCTAAGAATGCCGATGTCACCATGTTCCTCATTGACCTCGCAAAATCAGGAAAGGACGTAACACCTCATCTCCCTGTAATCAATCAAGACTATGCACAAGTATTAATCGGTTTTTGGTTGGCTCATAGCCTATGGGAAACCCGCGACGGAAGCCAAACCGTAAGGGAGCATCAGGTTGCATCGGCTATCGCAGCTTATAAAGTCCTTAATAGCCCAGAATAGTGGTCGCTATGGCTATTTTATTGAAAATATGCTTAACTAAGCGTGTTCAGAAGCACGCCGTATGTAAAAGCAAAAGGTGAGCGCTTATCTTATTCGTAAGATTCTCTCTCTTCTTCGCTACAAAGTACCAAGCAAGGTCGATCTGAAGAAGTACTAAGAAGAAAAGAGTATCTATATGTCTCAAAATCTATTTATTGGTAGCCTTGCTTACGCAACTACCGACGACAGCCTCAA
>Ga0247814_10000982_pt1 | contig 18432 bp, 11 predicted proteins | sample UWRJL179409R1_FD_179947 | JGI IMG/M metagenome (GOLD analysis project Ga0247814, IMG submission 179947) | Plant litter microbial communities from Arlington Agricultural Research Station in Wisconsin, United States - UWRJ-L179-409R-1 | ecosystem: Environmental > Terrestrial > Plant litter >...
GAGGAAATTTTTAGACATTAATGAAGATATTTATTACAGGCCTTCCGTTAGAAGTAGGGGAAGATGAATTAACAGCCGTATTTGGTGATTTCGGTCAGGTAAAATCACTTAGAATTATCAAAGATCGTGAAACAGGTCAGAGCCGCGGCTTTGGTTTTGTGGAGATGCCGGTAGATGAAGAAGCGAAAGAGGCGATCAAGAGAATGAATGGTGGTGATTACAATGGTAACCGCATCAAAGTTGCTGAAGCACAGGAAAAACCTAATACTGGTGGCGGAAACGCTGGTGGTGGTGGTTTTAAACGTAACAACAACAACAGAGAAAGAAGTTATTAATTAGCTTCCGCTATTTAATTATTTTCTTTTATCACATAGAGAACCAGGTTTTAATTTTTTATTAATGCCTGGCTCTTATCTGTTTTGTATGAATAAAAGACATACTCTGTTTCATATTGCGTACGCGCTGGTATTCATCCTTGTCCTTCTCGCACAGTTTAAGCAGTGGTCACTGCTGAATGAAATTGCTACACCTTTTATTACGGTAACACTACTGTTATTATTAAGTTCAGTAACCAAGCTCAAGGGACGTTTCCATCAACGATTATTTACAGGTTTGGTTTTCGCATTAACTGGTAACACACTTATCTTAATGCAAAACCATCATCAATCGTATTTCTTATACGGTGTGATTGCTCTTTTAATTTGCGCAGTTTTTTACATTAGTGCATTCTACCTTGATTTTCGTTCTGCGCAGGAGCTTGATAAAAGGGGTGCAAAAATTGCTATTTTCAGCACTGCTATATTGTGCATTGCTTTTTATCTATTTTTAAGGCCGCATCTTGGCGCTCTAAGACTCCCTGTGATCATTTATGTGCTGCTAATGGGAATGATGATGATGATGGCTGCCTTCAGAAATCAGCGTGTCAACTCTACCAGTTTCAAATTAGTACTTGCCGGAGTATTGTTTTTCGTGCTTTCTGGTGCACTATTAGCCTGCAGATATTTTGTCAATCCTTTTAAATATGCTGATGCCTATATCGTCTCTACTTATATGATTGCACAGTATCTCATTATTCTGGGAGGAACCAAGAGAGCACTGTTACGTAAGCTATCAGACTAATTTTTTTCTCTCTCCAATATAGTAAACTGCTGAACAAACCTTTCTCCATTATCATCAACCAGTGTGAGTGTATGTTTTCCCGGAGCCGGGCTTACGCCCAGTTGGTGTTGATGAATAGTAGTAGCAATGTATTCATTATCAATGTGCCAGTAAATTTTTGCTTCCTGATTTCTATGTGTAGCGGTAAATATTAACTTGCCTCTTTCTCCATTGAATTCCAATGGTATATAAATGGACGCATTATTTTTAGGATAGATCATATCCATTACAAAATTTGATCCTTCCTGAATGCAACCCGGCTTAAATGGAGGTAGTGACTTGTAATCTGCGTGCTTAACTTTATAATAATGCTCTATAGTTGCTGGCAGGATAAACCAGGACCGATGAATCATCTCTGATGGATTTTCACATGCATCAGTGACACGATAGGTTGCAGTATGGTCTAAATGAATGATCTTGTGATAGGGGCATAGTCCAGTTTTTTCTCCTGCCGGAGAAATCAGTTGCCGGATTCGATCTGTGCAAAATTCGCCGGCCTTATATCCGCTTTGCCGGCATACCGATATTTCCTTTAACTTATGATTTGGGGTATCAAACCATTTGCCTGAAGGTAATGCCCTGAAAATATCAAATAATACTGGGGCCGCAACATCGATCCCTGTTAATCCTGGTCTTCCTTCTCCGTCTGCATTGCCGACCCAGACGCAAACTACATAATCCGGTGTAAGCCCTACTGCCCAGCCATCTCTAAATCCAAAACTGGTCCCTGTCTTCCAGGCTAACCGCTGTGCCGAAGAGAACTGGTCCCACAAACCTTCGTCTCCTGGTCTCATTACTTCTTCCATTGCATTAAAGGTATGCCAGATAGCGCCATGATCAATTAAAGAATGCTGTTGCAGGTCTTCCTGATGGGCGACTGTTTTTGCTTGCTGTATGTAAAATGGAGGATCATAATCGTGCGCATTATAAAGGCCACCATAAGTATTAAAGTGGTTCAGCGTTCTTGCCATCCCCAGGTAAGTACTGGCGAGGTCCCACATGGTGACTTCGCTGCCACCCAAAATAAGAGACAGGCCATAGTGATCTGCGGGCTGATTTAATGTTGAAAACCCGAGCTTTTTCAGCTGATCATAAAAACGCTGATATTTATATAGCTGTAATTCCCTTACTGCCGGGATATTTAATGACCTGCTCAGAGCACGGTCGGCCGCAATAGCACCATCATAACCAAGATCATAGTTTTGGGGTGAATAATTACCAATTTGTGTAGGCACGTCGGGAATTAGGGTTTTAGGTAGAATAAATCCATCATTCAGCATACTCGCATAAAGGATTGGCTTTAATGTGCTGCCCGGACTTCTTGGGGCTTTAATCATATCGACGTGACTTTCCAGTTCAGCATTGTCGGGCTGGTAAATATTCCCTGCGTAGCTGATCACGGCACCTTTTTTAACGTCCAGTACCAGCGCTGCAATATTGTTAATATCATTGGCCCGGTAGCGGTTATTGTATCTTTTGAGCAGGCTATTTACTTTTAACTGCAACATTGCATCTAAAGTAGAGGTGATTCTTGTGGAAGAGATATGAAGCGATGCACGTTCTGATTTAAACCGGTTTAATAAGTGTGGAGCATCCTGGGGGAGTGCACGCGGCTTTCCGGGAACTGGTTCCAGTTTGGACAGGTTAGCGGTTGGCTGATCAATTATTTTAAACAGCACCAACTTATCCAGTAGATCGTTCCTCTTTTTTATCAGTCTGTTTATATTCCGTCCGGGATGAACCAGCGCCGGACTATTGGGAAGCACTGCTAAAGTAGCCATCTCGCCCCATGATAATGTCTGCGGACTACGTCCGAAATATCTCCATGAAGCAGCTTCCAGTCCGACTACATTACTACCAAAAGGTGCATTCGCGGCATATATTTTCATTATCTCTTTCTTGGATGATCTTAACTCTAATCTTAAAGCCAGTATCATTTCCAGTACTTTTTGCCATACAGTACGATCCTTACGGCGGTATAACCTGATGATTTGCATTGTAAGTGTACTACCACCACTCACCACGCCTTTAGCACTGATATTCTGCCTCATAGCCCTGCTCATCGCCAGGAGATCAATCCCGGGATGCTGTTCGAATCGTTTATCTTCGAAAGCCATGATACATTTCGCAAACTTGTCCGGTACACTATCCGCAACAGGAAACCGCCATTGTCCGTCGCGCGCAATGGCAGCACTGAGCAGCGTTCCATTATTTGCCTCCACTACAAAAGATGTAGGGGAGACAAATAGTCTTGCCGGTAGTGCAAACAAAAACCAGCAGAGCAGGATTCCAACAATAATATCTCCTAAATAAGGTTTTATTTTATAACCTGTACCCATTTGCCATTTTGAGTTGCACTTATAGTATTGTTGTACATCGCTTCACATTGCACTGCAGAAAGATAATACTTACCGATGTAAGAGGCGTTGAGCAGAACTTTATAAGTTACGGTTTCATTCTCACGTAAATTGAAATAAGTAAACACCCGGTCATCTCTGATATCTCTGTACGTAAAAGGTGAGGAGGCTAGCATACTTTCATTATCATTCAGCCTTGTATTGATAATCTCCCAGCCCGAAGGGAAAATCTGGGTGAGTGCCATCTGTTCATAGAAGCCCATTTTTCCTGGATTTTTGATCGTAACCTCTGCATAGAAATCTAATCCTTGTTTTAAAGTAGATGGGTCTAAGGATTTACCGTTCAGTAGTTTATAATTTACGTTAAGATCAAGTATCTCAGGGTTGGCTGGCTGGAAATTATTTTGTCCGGCAGCGGGTTGACCTTCAAGGATCAACCTGGCAAATAATACTGAATTTCCAGTATTAGTGATGATGGCATTTCTTGTTTTAAACAGGAGGTTATTAGTATTCATAAATTGGCTCGTGCTTACAGCACCTTTTTTGCCATCAATGAGGTAACTATATTTCAACTGATTAATTGAAGAATTCTGACCACAGAACTTCGCTATAGCCAATAAATTATACGCTGTAGTTTGCGTACTATACCATTCGTCAGTACCCATTTTTGCAGCCAGCGATTGCAGTAAACTTCCTGCACGAGCTTTTTGTCCCATCAAGGTCAGCGTTTCTAATATCATCGCTTCATCCCTTACTGCAGAGCCGTATGTGCCGCCAAGTTGGTTATAAGGCTGAACTGTGATATCTAATCCTTTTATTAATGCCTTTGCCGCAGATCCCTGTCCTGCAAGCTGATAAGCCGCAGCAAGTCGCCATTTTGCACTTACTGATAAATACTCAAATGCGCGTAAACGATTCATTGCAGCCATCTCCGGTTTCCTTGCCAGGGCCAGCACATATAACCTATAGGCCTGTGACAAATCACCTCCGTAAAAATTATTGCTGTTTGGTACCCATGAGCTTGCTTTACCTTTCTGATAACGTAAGACTTCGTCCAGGATACCTACCGGAATACTATAACCAGAATTTTGAGCTTCGACGAGGAAATGTCCCGCATAATTGGTTCCCCATTCATCCGCTGATGTTGCGCCAGGCCAATAGCCCAAACCTCCATCAGTTGTTTGAAAAGCCCTTAATCTATTTATACCCTTTTTGATATTGCTTTCAGTTACTGCTTTCTGCTGAGCCGTAAGTGCCGTTAACTTATTCAGGAATAACTGAGGAAAAACAGCAGAGGTAGTTTGCTCTACGCATCCGTGCGGATATTGAATTAAATATCCTAACCTTTTTTTGAGATTAATTGATGGGATGGAAGACAATTCAATAGCCCCTGAATTGGTACCCGCAGTGCCAATTGGCTGGAAGGCAGGCGACCAGCTTTGTCCTGGTTCAATCGTTGCCGATACCACATTGGTGACATATGGATTAGGGTTTCTGATATCCAGTTCAAGGTCGTACACAGCCTTTTCATGACCACTTTGTGCAACGATCTTAACCTTTGCAACACCAGTGATCTGCGGCGCGGTAACTTCAAAATAAGCCATTTGCTCGCCCGGCTTACTATAAGTCAATTGTCTGACTTTACTTCCTGTTACCTGCAGATTTTGCGTTTGCAATTGTACGGCGACGTTTTTTAACTGTGGTTCTGTAGCAAAAACGGTTACTGGCAGTGTAAAGCTTTCTCCCGGCCCGATTACCCTTGGCAGCGTAGCCAATACCATTAAAGGCTTTTTAACTTGAACAGACTTCTCCGCAAAGCCATATGCACCATCCTGACCTGCGACAACCATGGCCCTTACCGCACCAATATATTGTGGCAACTTAAATTTGTGGGTCTGACTGCCACCTTTACCCAATGCGAAAGGTCCCAGATATTTTACAACAGGAGTGAACCTGTTTGCTTTGGCCGGACTTAAGTTACGGTTGGCACTTCCATCACCCCCAATACTTAGAATGCGTTCCAGATTACCGCCCCATGCACCCAGTACATAGTCAAAAAGATCCCATGTTTTAACACCCAGGCCTTCTCTTGCGTAAAACACAGCATGAGGATCTGGCGTCTTAAACCTCGTCAAATCAAGCAAACCTTCATCCACAAGAGCAATACTATAAGTCATCGCCTTACCATTTTGTTCTGAAACGGTTATTATGCTTTCAGTTTCCGGCTTGATCTTACCAGCCATATTTATTATTGGTTTTAAGATGGTTTCAGGATCTTCCACAATCAGTGGGATTGCACCATACATCCGGATCGGTAAATCATTAACGGTTTGTGCATGTGGCTGCAGGAGTGTAATATTGGCAAATACATTAGGCGCCATATTTTTCTCTGCCTTAAACTTAAACTGCGTCTGACCAGCCTTAGTGTCTGTCCAGAATGTTTTTAAAACGCGGCTTCCGTTTTCTATTGAAATCAATGCCCTGCCATTTTTACCCGTAGGTATAGTCAGTACAATATCTTCGCCCACTTTGAACTTCGTTTTATTTGCAGTGAAAGATAGCATAGAAGCTTCTGTAGGATTGTTTCCCTGTTCACGTTGAGCCCAACCCGGCCAGTCCACGTAGACAGATCTTCCAGTCACATGCCCGCCATTCTGATCACGTACTAACACAAGATAACGGCCCCATTCTGGCTCATCAATCCTTAAATTCCATTTGCCTTTACCATTTGTCAATACTACATTTTGTTTACTGACCAGTTTATTATATTCATTCTGGCTAAAGTTTGCAAAAGAGTTTTCATCATCCTGTTCCCACCACCAGCGCCATTGTACTTTGTATAACTCAACTTCGACAGTTTTAGATCCACCGGTGAGTTTGCCATTTCTGGATACATTTACAATATCAAACTGGTGATCTTTTCCGGTAACCAGCATACCGCTTAATTTTTCTCCCTGTGGTGCTTTTATTCCATAATAATTAGTGTAAACATGATATGGAACAGAAAAATAATCTATACTGAAATTTCCGCCCGCTTCAAACACTTTAGTAGTGAAATTAGCTTTAAGCATACCCGGTGCGGTAGCATTTTCATCAATATTAGTGGTCACCGAAGCAGTACCGTTTTCATTTAAACGCCCTTCAAAAACTGTTTTTACCTGTGATTCAAAATTCACTGTAGGGTTGTCAAAGCTATAGCCATCAAATCCTTTAAAGGTAGTTGCCATTGCATTGAGGTTTACATCTACCTTAGCTTTCAGGTTTTTACCCACAGCACCGAACAACCAGTTAGCAGAAAGTGTAGCAGGAGTGGAGGCACCGGAACCGAGTTCCGTTCTATTTCCTATATCAAAACCGATTTTTAAACGGTTGGGCATAACAGTTTCTACCTTGATCGTTTTTGAAAATGTTGCCCCACCAGCTTTTACTTTCGCCATCCAGTTACCAGTAGGTGCTGAAGGATCTGTATTTGTACGAAATGCATAAAAGCCATTCAGTGGTTTGCCATTGATGATTTTTTTTACCAGCTGCCCCTGTGGATTGAGTAATTCCAAAGTAACAGGATATCCTTCAGGCAATTTTCTCAACTTATCTTCCAACATAAAAGATAAAAACAGAGAATCACCCGGTCGCCATACCCCACGTTCACCGTAAATCAATCCTTTCAGTCCATTCTGCACCATGTCGCCACCCACATCGAATCTGCTTAACGGCAGTGAATTTCCATCATCCATTTTTAAATATCCGCGCTCTTCACCATTTTTCGCAATAAGCAGAAAAGGTTTTCTTTTTAAATCGAACGTAGCCATCCCGTCACCATCTGTTTTGACACGATGCATGATCTGGTGCTGGTAATCCAATAGTTCCAGCTCTATTCCACTTAATGCCTTGGTGGTCAATAAATCTGTGGCAACAATGAGCATACTGTTGTCATTTCCGCGTTTAGCAACTAATCCAATATTTGAAACGATCAGATTGCGGCTTGACCATTTATCATTGGTATAATAAGATGCAGTGCAGGGATTGTCCTTATCATTCCAGCTGTAATTTGGCGGATAGTAATTGTTATAATTCTGCCAGAAGCTATCATCTTCATCTATAGCATCCCCGTAACGGTCACCATACTCTTCATTGTCTTCATTTGAAGCTTCCCCTTCAGTACCTTCAGCACATTTGTAAACATTATATTGCTGACGGAAACTAATCGTTACCCTATACATTGCCCCTGGTTCCGTTTTAATCAGTTTATCCAGATCCAGCACAAATCTATTTTTCTTGTGCAGGTCCAGCGATTTATCCTCATCGAGGCGGATTGTCTTCTGCACTACAGGCTTACCGACTCTCCGTAAATCGTCAGCACCTTTATAATCATTCGTTTGAAAGAATTGCGGAATATTATTTTCATATATTTTGATGACTGTGACATCAACCGACTTTAGATTGATCGCCTCAAATGGTAAAACCAGTTTGCCAGAATTAGGCAAAATTGAGCCACTTCCGGCAATGGTAACTGCTGGCAATTTGTTTTCAAAGACGATATTAGACGTAATCCCGGAAGTAAGACTCTTTTCATTGATATTAGCCACACTTTGATTCACTGTCAATACATAATTTCCTAGTAATGCTGCAGTGCTATAGACTTTAACCTGACTACCGTCGATGGTAAAACGAAGATCTGCTGCATTTCCCAGAGTGATCAGACCAGTAAGATCCTGGCCAATACCCACTGGTTCAGAAAACTGAATCAGTGCATAATCCTCCAGATCCTGCACAGCCTTGGTCTGTAATACCTCAAACACTCCATTGGCAGGGACCAGTAATTTCTCTTCACCTTTATTATTGGCATCGATTGGGTCGCCCGACCATTTTAGACTCAATGTTTCTTCACCTGAGCTCTTCTTAATGCTATCGATCACAAATTCAGAAATATTTTTCTGAGGGTTATGCTGCCATTTAATTTTCAGCGACTGGTTAAAATCCAATTCCAGACATTTTTCAATCTCTTTTGGATCTTCTTCATCAGCAGTGCTGATTTCTCCAGACAATTTCATGTAATTTAAAGAAGTGTTATTCTGAGATACTAAACCATTCTGCACCAGTATTAAACCGGGATTGATTACTTTAAAATCAAACTCGAATTCTTCCAGTTCTTTTTCTGTCTCTGTAACTTTGGCCAGATTAAATGTTGCCGTATAATTTTTACCCGGATCAAGACTTTCATCAGGACGGAACTCTACTGTTTGTGCATCAATCCAATACGTTTTTCCATCTATAGCAGGAGAGAAGCTAAATAAATCCCTGTTATCCGGTTTACCTATGTCGCCCATAGTTTTCACCTGACTTGTCAGCTGTACCCTGATAAAACTTTTTTTAGAAATAGTTCCGGACGTGTAAGCCTCTACATATTTTGCATAAGCCTGGTTATAATCAGCAGGTTTGTTTTTTTTGAAAACAAAAAATGCAGCTATCCCTATCAGAATAACTGCAATTGATCCAGCTATAGCTGGTTTGATATTTTTCTTAGTAAAAATTGAATTTCCCAGGTGCATACGTATCTGTTTATTTAATACGAAGGGAAAATAAGCAAAATTTTTGACAGAGATAACTATTTAATCATCACTCCCGGTTTATTAACCAACGGGATGCGTATTAAGTTTTCATCAACAATGCTTTCCGGTAGAAAAATGAACTTCTTGTCATAAATGACATCATTGATATAATAACTTAACCAGTACTCATTTGTTAATCCAAATACCTCGGTATCTATCGCTTCTACACCTTTAAAAGATTTTGCCTCCAGATCTCCTAGGAAATGTCTCAGCACAGACGTTTTAACCATCCTGCCATCTTTCTCCCCATAACCTTTGGAACTGATCAACACATTATTAATCGGTTCATCTTTTAAATTTACAAGATAAACTGTCCAGCTCTTCACCTCCGGACTCTCCCCCATTAATACCACAGCCATAGCTAAATCTTCTACTATATTTTCCGGCAGATCTTTTTTCATTGGTAAACTAAATTTATTAATTATGGAGCTTATACAAGCTCCATAATCTAAACTACTGTTCTTTTTACTTTTTCTTAGCCACAGCCTTTTTAGCTACTGCTTTCTTTTTTGGAGCTGCTTTAGTTCCGTCAGCTTTTGCGGCGGCTTTTTTCCTTGGCGCTTTAGGCTCAAATGCGTTTGGCACTTGCTCTACAATCAGTTTTTTAACTTCTTCCAGTGAAATGACAGCCAGCTCCTCTGGAGTGTACTTATCATTCGTAGCTGGATTTTTACGCAGCTTCAGCATTTCTTTGCCAAAACGGATGAATGGTCCCCATCTGCCATTCTCTATAGCTATCTTTTCCGCAGCCCAGGTCTGTATGAACCTGTTTGCTTCTTTTTCTACTTTTTTATCAATCAGTTCTTTGATATCACTGTCAGAAAGATTGTCAAAATCATACGCCTTAGGCACATTGATGAATAAGTCATTCCATTTGATAAAAGGACCAAAACGACCAGTTCCTTTCGTGACCGGCAGATTTTCATAATGCGCTACAGGTGCATCAGCAACAATTTTTTCTGAGATGATTTCTATCGCGCGACTTTGGTCCACCGACAAAGGATCTTCATTTTTAGGAATAGAGATATACGCTTCACCCCATTTAACATAAGGGCCAAAACGTCCTACACCTACTGAAACTTCTTTATCCTGGTAATTTTCCAGCTGGAAAGGCAACCTGAATTGCTCCAATGCTTCTTCCAGACTCACTGTACCGACTGACTGATTTTTTGCCAGACTTGCATAACGAGGCTTTTCTTCATCATCATTCTGGCCTATTTGTACAAGCGGGCCAAACTTGCCTACTTTAGCATAAACGTTTTTGCCACTAACCGGATCAATTCCCAATAAACGCTCGCCATTGGCGCGCTCCGCTGTTTCTGTTGTTACTTCAACTTCTTTATGGAAAGGAGTATAAAAAGCATGCAGCATTTTAGTCCAGTTCTGCAGACCTTGAGCAATTTCGTCAAATTCCTTCTCTACATTTGCAGTGAAGTTAAAATCTACGATTCCTTTGAAGTGCTCCACCAGAAAGTCATTCACTACTTCACCAATATCTGTAGGGAATAATTTAGATTTCTCTGCTCCGGTAATCTCCGTTTTTATTTCCTTACTCACTTTGCCGCCTTCCAACACAATTGCTCCAAAAGAACGCTGTCTGCCATCTCTATCTTCTTTAACCACATAACCACGGTTTTGGATAGTGGAGATAGTTGGTGCATAAGTAGAAGGTCTTCCGATACCTAATTCTTCCAGTTTCTTCACAAGGCTTGCCTCTGTATATCTTGCTGGCGGACGAGAGAAACGTTCTGTTGCGTGCATGACAGCTAGTGATAGCTCCTGACCATTTGCAAGAGGAGGGAGAATATTATCATTGTCACCATCTTCATGGTCATCATCATCACTGGATTCCAGGTAGACCTTTAGGAAACCATCAAATTTCATTACTTCGCCCTCAGCTACCAGGTGTTCTTTTCGCGTGCTTGGAGCGATATGAGCAGTAGTTTTTTCAAACAAAGCTTCACTCATCTGAGAAGCGATTGCTCTTTTCCAGATCAGTTCATACAAACGCTGTTCGGAACTGTCGCCAGTAACCGTATGCTGATCAAAATAAGTAGGACGGATGGCCTCGTGAGCTTCCTGTGCACCAGCAGATTTTGTTTTATAAGTACGTGGGAAATGATATTTATCCCCATAAGCAGATTTAATTTCATTTGCTGCCGCTGTTAATGCAGTCTCAGATAAATTGACTGAATCGGTACGCATATAAGTAATCTTACCACTTTCGTAAAGACGCTGAGCAACCTGCATTGTTCTTGAAACCGGAAAGCCCAATTTTCTCGACGCTTCCTGTTGCAATGTAGAGGTAGTAAACGGGGCTGCAGGGTTACGCTTTGCCGGTTTTGTTTCCAGGCTGGTCACTTTGAACGAAGCGGTCACACAATCCTGGAGGAATTTCTCGGCATCAGCTTCATTTTCGAAACGTTGTGGCAATTCTGCCTTTACCTGTTCCTTTCCTTTACCAGTACTAAATTTAGCCGTGATCTTGTAGGCAGCAGCTGCATTGAACTTATTCACCTCGCGCTCTCTGTCAACAATTAAACGAACAGCTACAGATTGTACACGTCCCGCAGAAAGTGATGGTTTGATCTTTTTCCACAATACCGGAGAAAGTTCGAAACCTACCAATCTGTCAAGCACACGTCGCGCTTGCTGTGCATTCACTAAATTATAGTCTATAGTTCTTGGAGAATCTATAGCTTTAAGGATTGCAGGTTTGGTGATTTCATGAAAAACAATTCGTTTTGTTTTTTCTTCTTTTAATCCCAATGTTTCATAAAGATGCCATGAAATAGCCTCTCCTTCACGGTCCTCATCGGATGCGAGCCATACCATTTCGGCTTCTTTCGCTAGTTTCTTTAGTTCTGCTACCAATTGCTTCTTATCAGCAGGCACCTCGTACGTTTGAGCGAAATTATTGTTGATATCGATGCCCATATCTCCTTTAATCAAGTCACGGATATGCCCGTAGCTGGATTTAACAAGAAAATCTTTGCCCAAATATCCTTCTATTGTTTTCGCTTTCGCAGGTGATTCAACTATTAATAAATTTTTAGCCATTCAGAACGTTTTTCTGCAAATAAAACTATAAATAAGCCTAAAATCAAAATTCTATCAAGATTTAATATTAAAAGATTAAAACTGTGTACTAATTTTAACCGTAATTAAGGACGTTAGAGGCACATTTTTTTACCTAAATTCAGGCTTTAATATTTAAGTTTACGGTAGGATTATAAAGTCCTGAAAATTTTGTCCATATATTCGTCATAACAAAAATCAGAAATCATGAATACACTATTAATTCTATTCAGTTTATTATTTACCCCGCCTCAAAGCATTTACGATTTCACTATCAAAACTATTGATGGTAAAGAAGTTAAGCTGTCGAAATTTAAAGGTAAAAAAATCCTAATTGTAAATACTGCTTCGAAATGCGGTTATACACCACAGTATGAAGATTTGGAGAAATTGCACCAGCAATACGGGAAAGATGTCGTATTAATAGGCTTCCCGGCAGGCAATTTCGGTGGTCAGGAATTGGCTACGAATTCAGAGATTCAGGATTTTTGTAAAAAGAATTTTGGCGTTACTTTTTTATTGAGCGAAAAAGTAAGTGTTAAAGGAAATGACATTAATCCGATTTTTAAATACCTGACCTCAGCGAGCAATCCTGATTTTACTGGTGAGATCAACTGGAACTTTGAAAAATTCCTTATCAATGAAAAAGGTCAGCTTGTTCACCGTTTCCGTTCTAAAGTAACCCCAATGAGTGCCGAACTGACAAAAAACCTGTAACAATATTATATAAATAGTCTTTAAACAGGCTTTTTTATTAGATCAGAGAAATCTTTAGCAGAGATTTCTCTTTTTTTTGACCCCATTTTTATTGTTTTAGACTAGATTTGTGGCCTAATTATTAGATATGCGGATAGTGATACAGTTCAGGATAATCGCACTTTCAATAGTGTCAGTATTTTTATTTTCCTGTTCATCAAATTATAAGCTTGTAAATGCCAGGCGTGTTTTGTATCCTATCAGCGCAGATGTGGCTGTTGATAGTACGGTCATTAAAACATATCTGCCTTACAAGCTCAAGATGGATTCTCAGATGAATGCTGTAATTGGGTGTTCAGCTATCGCCCTTACTAAAACTTCCGTTGGGGGTGAGTCGTTATTAGGCAATTTTTTTTCTGATGCTGCATTAAATGAAGCACGAAAAACGTATCCTGATATTGATTTTGCCATGCCCAGCACCAATGGGGGGTTGAGAAATGATCTTCCTCTGGGTGCGATAACGCTGTCAAATGTATTTGAATTGATGCCTTTTGAAAACGAATTGATAGTTTTTGAGCTAAATGGTTCTTCCGTACAAACACTGATCAGTATGATCGCAAAAAGCAATGGCCAGCCAGTATCAGGTATCACCATAAAAATTCAAAATAAAAAACCTGTAAGGGTATTCATCAATGGAAAACCATTTGATTCTGCCAAAAATTACAAGGTGCTTACATCCGATTATATAGCCGGTGGTGGTGACGATGTCAATAGCTTTAAAAACCCTGTCAAATCTACAATTGTTGGTTTAAAAGTCAGGGATGCATTGATTCAATACATCAAAAACCAGCAGGCAGCAGGCAAAAAGATCAGTTCAACATTAGACAGGAGGATTACACATGATTAATCGCAGAAAATTTATTAAAGCCGGAGTGATCACCGCGACGGCGGCGGCTTTAAGTATTGATTCTTTGGATGCGTTTGCCAGTGGATCAGTAAAAAAACTGACTATTCTCCACACCAATGACGTACATAGCAGGATTGAGCCTTTTCCAATGGATGGATCAAGAAATCAGGGGTTGGGTGGTGTGGCCCGCAGATCTGCACTGATAAAAAAGATAAGGTCTGAAGAAGCCAATGTCTTGCTTCTTGATGCGGGAGATATCTTTCAGGGGACACCTTATTTTAATCTTTATGGCGGAGAACTGGAAATTAAGCTGATGAGTGACATGCGTTACGATGCTGCCACGATGGGTAACCATGACTTCGATAATGGGGTAGAGGGCTTCTATAAGCAGCTGACGCATGCAAACTTCCCTATTCTTGTGAGTAATTATGATTTTTCGAATACGATTATGCATCAATCGACCCAGCCCTATAAAGTTTTTAATAAACAAGGTTTAAAAATAGGGGTATTCGGGATAGGTATTGAACTGAAAGGATTGGTTGGTGATAAAAACTACGGTGCAACAGTATACCTTGATCCGATTCAAAAAGCAAATGAAGTGGCAGCTCTATTAAAAAATGAATTAAAGTGTGATCTGGTGATCTGCCTTTCGCACCTTGGTTATAAATATAGTGACAATAGAGTATCTGACCAGACATTAGCAACGGAAAATGAGCATATTGATCTGATCATCGGGGGACATACCCACACTTTTCTGCAGCAGCCTCAGGATGTTAAAAATAAAGCGGGGAAGATAACTACAATCAACCAGGTTGGTTTTGCAGGAATAAATTTAGGAAGGCTGGATTATTATTTTGAACAGTATAGAGGAAAGAAGTTAATCACCTCTTCACCCTATACTATTTCTAACGGTCTTGATATATAATTAGCAGAGAAAACCACCCCCTAAAAGGTCATTTCCTTCATAAAAAACAGCCGATTGCCCTGGCGCAATAGCAGATACATTGTGGTCAAATACCACACGCATTCTGTCTTTTTCCTGTACAATTGTACTTAACATACCAGCATCTTTATAACGGATTTTAGTGATCACGTTGTCCATTGGCTCTAGTATGTTTTCATATTTAACGAGATTTACGTTACGAACCATTGCTTCACGTCGTTCCAGTTCGTCTGCACGGCCCAAAACAACAGTATTACTTTCGGGCATAATCTGGGTCACAAACATAGGTTCACCAAATGCAACTCCTAAACCTTTACGCTGACCTATGGTATAAAAAGGATAACCTTTATGCTGACCAATCACCATACCATCTTTAGTAATAAAGTTACCACCTGCTACTCTGTCTTCCAGGTCACCAACTTTATGTTTAAGAAAAGCACGGTAGTCATTATCAGGCACGAAGCAGATCTCATAACTCTCACTTTTTTTAGCCAGTTCTTCCTGCCCCATATCTAATGCCATCTGTCTGATATCAGCTTTGGCAAATGAGCCCAGAGGAAATTGTGTACGTGCTAAATTCTCCTGAGAAACACCCCATAATACATAGGACTGATCCTTATTTTCATCCAGTCCCTTAGAAATTACGTGACGGCCATTCTCATGTTGTCTTACATTCGCATAATGACCAGTAGCAATAAATTCACAATCCAGTTTATTGGCCCGTTTTAATAAGGCCTCCCATTTGATGTGTGTATTACACAGTACACAAGGATTTGGTGTGCGGCCTGCGAGATATTCATCAACAAAATTGTCAATTACAAAATCACCAAACTCATCCCTGATATCTAATATATAATGTGGAAAACCGTAATTAACCGCTAAGGTCCGGGCATCATTGATACTATCAAGGCTGCAGCATCCAGTTTCCTTACTACTGCTGCCGGATGTAGAATAGTCCCAGGTCTTCATGGTCAAACCAATAACTTCATATCCCTGTTCATGTAACATCACTGCTGCAACTGAACTATCTACACCGCCACTCATGGCTACCAAAATTCTACCCCTTTTACTCATCTTGTTTTAATATGATGCAAAAATAGCTGATTTTTACAATTATTCGTATTTTCCGCAGTCAGTCTCTTGTAAAAAGGTTCTTAAGAATTTTCAATTAATCGATATAGCAAAGCCATTAATGGGGTTTTTAACAATTATGTTATATATTAGGCGTTTAAAAAAACAACACAAACCTTTCAACGAATGAAACAAAACCTATTTTACAGTTTACTTTTTCTCCCTTTCCTGGCAAATGCACAGCAGGATCTGGTAAAATATGTGAAACCTATTATCGGAACCCAAAAGATGGGCCATACTTATCCTGGTGCTACCGTACCTTTTGGTGCCGTTCAACTAAGTCCGGAGACAGATACGATATCGTATGAACTGAACGGAAAGTACAATGGGGATGTGTATAAATATTGTGCCGGTTATAAATATGAAGATAAAACAATTGTAGGATTCAGTCACACTCACTTCAGTGGTACCGGACATTCAGATCTTGGGGATTTTCTGATTATGCCGACTCAGGGAAAACTTCAAATGAACCCCGGTACGGCAAGTGACCCAAAGAGCGGATTTCGTTCTGCCTTTTCTCATCAGAATGAGGTGGCTGAAGCGGGTTATTATAAGGTTAAACTGGATGATGATCATATTCTTGCAGAAATGACTGCAACGAAAAGAGTAGGTATGCATCAATATACTTTTCCAAAATCCGATCAGTCTCACATCATTCTGGATCTGATGTCCGGCATCTACAATTATCAGGAAAAAAATGTGTGGACTTACGTTCGGGTAGTGAATGATAGTTTAATCACAGGCTACCGGCAGACCAATGGATGGGCGAGAACACGTACGGTATACTTTGCGATGTCTTTCTCGAAGCCATTCAAACAATACGGGCAAAAGAATTATGATACCAAACAGCCTTACCGCGGTTTCTGGGGAAAATTCGATCAAACGAAAAACTTCCCGGAGATAGCCGGAAAACAGATCCGTATGTATTTTGATTTTAGTACTACGGAACAGGAAAAGGTAAAAATTAAATTTGCCATCTCCCCGGTAAGCCAGGAAAATGCTGTAGAAAATATGCGTACTGAACTACCGGGATGGGACTTTAACCAGGTAAAAAAACAGGCACAGGACGATTGGAATAAGGAGCTGAACAAAATCAATATCAATACTTCGGAAGACAACAAGGTAAACTTCTATACTTCCATGTATCATGCGTTTATCAATCCGACGACTTACCAGGATGTGAACGGTGAATATAAAGGACTTGACCAGGGCGTACATAAAGCAGATGGCTTCACCAACTATACTACGTTTTCTTTGTGGGATACCTACAGGGCCCTGCATCCTTTTTTCAATATACTGCAGCCTTCCCGTAGTAATGACATGGTGAAATCTATGATTACCCACTATGACCAGAGTGCTTACAAAATGCTGCCGGTATGGTCGCACTATGCGAATGATAACTGGTGTATGAGTGGCTATCACAGTGTTTCTGTAGTGACTGATGCAATTATAAAAGGTGTTTACAAAGGCGATCCGGAAGCGGCTTTACAGGCCTGTATTGTAACCTCTAACCACAGAGATTATGAAGGTACAGGTGATTATATTGATAAAGGTTTTATACCGGCAGAAAAAAGCGGCACCTCAATTTCAAATACTCTAGAATATGCTTATGATGACTGGTGCATTGCTCAGCTTGCTAAAAAACTAAATAAACAAACTATCTACCAGGAATATATGAAACGCTCAGGCAACTGGGAAAACAACTTTGATCCAAGTACCGGTTTTATGCGCGCAAAAATGGCTGATGGTACTTTTCAAAAGAAATTTGATGTGATGAGTACTCATGGTCAGGGCTTTATTGAGGGAAATTCCTGGAACTACAGTTTCTTTGTCCCACAAAATCCCGCATTACTGATTGAGCGCATGGGCGGTAAGGACAGATTTGCTAAACGTTTGGATACGCTGTTTACCATGCATTTACCTGATGAATTTTTCGCTGATACCGAAGATATTACCAGGGAAGGAATAATTGGCGGTTATGTGCACGGTAATGAACCAGCGCATCATGTTGCTTATCTGTACAACTGGACCAATCAACCCTGGAAAACACAGGCCCGTGTACGCATGATTTTGAAGATGCAGTATAAAAATGCACCTGATGGTCTTGGTGGAAACGATGACTGTGGACAAATGAGTGCGTGGTACATGTTTTCATCTATGGGTTTCTATCCTGTGGCTCCTGGATCGGATGAATATTCTTTGGGTAGTCCAGCTCTTAAATCGGCCACTATTCAATTAGAAAACGGGAAAACATTTGCTATTGATGCTATCAATCAGAGCGAGAAAAATGTTTATGTTCAAAAAGTTTTGTTGAATGGAAAAGTGATTAGCAATCATACGATTAAACATAGTGACATTACCAATGGTGGTAAGCTGACATTTTATATGTCTGGCAAACCGGCTGCTAAGTAAAGGGGGGAGTTTCTTTAATTATAAAAAGCCTATGCGCTTCGCGTGCTGGAACATATGCCTGAAGAGGCAAAATTCTCAGGCGCCCGAAGCGCATAGGCTTTTTTATGCTGTTCATCACCTGAAGAGTATCCGAAAGAGAGA
>Ga0247814_10000983_pt1 | contig 18397 bp, 17 predicted proteins | sample UWRJL179409R1_FD_179947 | JGI IMG/M metagenome (GOLD analysis project Ga0247814, IMG submission 179947) | Plant litter microbial communities from Arlington Agricultural Research Station in Wisconsin, United States - UWRJ-L179-409R-1 | ecosystem: Environmental > Terrestrial > Plant litter >...
TTTACCCTCGCCGCCCCCGTCCCTAAAGGCCTTAATCACTTTTTTCAACTCCTCTACCGGACGGCTCACGGTAACCAGGCCGTCTACCCAGCTGCCCATCCACGCCGCCGTTTCTGCTGTAACAGCGGCACCAATTAATAGCGGAACTTCCGATGGCAAAGTATACAACCTCGCATTTCTCACCTTAACAGTTCCATTATGGCTTACCGTTTTTCCCGATAACATTTCGCGGATCACTTCTACAGCTGCTTTCAGTCTTTCATTGCGTTCATGTTTCTCCGGCCATCTTTCTCCAGTGATAGACTCGTTTACCGCTTCTCCGCTGCCCAGTGAAATCGCATAGCGGCCAGGGAATAGTTCGCCCAATGTGGCAATAGCCTGTGCTACTATTGCGGGATGATAACGCTGCCCCGGAGCACATACAGAGCTAAACGGTAAACTGCTTACCTGCATCGCCGCACCAAGCCAGGCAAATGTAAAACCGCTATGCCCCTGTTCTGCACTCCAGGGATGAAAGTGGTCAGAACAATTGATCGCCGTAAATCCGGCCTGTTCTGCCTGTTTCACAAAATCGATGAGCGCCGAAGGGCTAAATTGCTCATGAGAGGCATGATAGCCTATTTTACATACTTTGTCCATACGATGATTTTCATAGCCTAACCCCTGATCATATATAATGTTTAAAAAATAGGTGCCTGGCAGAGATCTTCCGTATTTATGCATTAGCCCTACCGTATAAAACCGGAGCACATTATTTCTTACAGTAACTTATTTATTTACAGCAATACCTTTTGATAGTTTTACTAGTTAATTCAGCTGTTAAACCATCAATAAACATGGAACATATTTACGTATCATGAAGTAAAAACCCCTTAAACGAAAAAACTTCAAACCTTTTTTTTTCTCTGCTGTTGGCTGTGCAATAATTAACATTAAGCAAAGCATGTTATGGAAAAAGTAAAGATTAACGGAACGCAGGTTAGTAAATCTAACAGCTCCGGTAGCGCGGCAATAGCTCATGGGCAGCTAAATACATCACATGGCAGTGATAATGTAATAACGAATTCCGGTAATACGGGTACCCCTGCTAACAAATCCAATGAGGACAGCATGGTATACAGAGATAGCTTTCGTTATTTTTATTCAGGCAGAAAATTACTATAATCCGCCTATCAATCAACCGATATCTATTTACATCCAAAACCGGGGAATGTCCACATAAAAAAAGAGCCTTAATGAGGCTCTTTTTTTATGTTGTTTATGTAGTCCTAGTACATTTCCGAGTGATATAACTCACTTGTTTTATCCCCTTCTATTGCATTGCCCAGGCTTTGCACATCATCCTCTTCCAGCGGCACTTGTTGTTCACCGGTAGTTTCCCATTGTCCCGGCTCCAGCTGTCTTACCATGATATCATAATAAGGAAGTGTTTCCGGTAATTGTGCCGGATCAAAATCAACCGCCAGATCAATCATGCAACCGAAGGTATGATTCTCCAGTTCCTCCACTGTAACGTGTGTAAGAATGCTTTTCATCTCAAATTGTGTTCTGAATATGCCCATGTTCTTGCTTATTTTTATCTCGTTTAAGAATTAATTTTTTGTGTTGTTGTAAGTATGGTTTTTAGCTCGTCAAATGAAGATATAGTGAAGGATGGCTCCCCTGCGATTTTAGTTTCGTCACCATTTACCCTTAATACGGTTATCATCCCCAATTCATTCCCGGCATTAATTTCAGCCTCAGGATTGTCCCCGATTATCCATACCTGCTCCGGCTCTGCCTTATATTTTTTTGCGACGGCAGAAAAGATTTCTTTTTTGCCCGGCCGGTCTGCAGCGAAAATGTCGTCTATAATTACCTCATCAAAATCGGCCGAAATCTGTAGTGCATCCAACTTTGCCTGCTGTAAATTCACCACGCCGCTTGTCACTAAAATTTTAGTGCCCGGCAGCTTTTTCAATACCGGATAATCTGCATAGGTCTCCAGCTCAAAATTAAAATCATAAGTGGTCAACACTTTTTTAGCAGCCGCATCCATTGCTTTACTAAAGCCATACTTTTCAGAAAGGACATCTATTGCGAGGTATTTAATTTCTGAAAAAGCTTTCTCCAGTTTTTTATCCGGAACGGTCCCCTTATTTGCTTTTCTAATTGCATCACATAGTGAATCAAAGGCCGAGTCTGGCACAGCACTCGCAGGCAAAATGGTTTCATCAAGATCAAATATTAATATGATATCATTCATCAGCATATAGGTTTAGTGTTATCTATATAATTATTTAGTCACTTATTCAGTTGGTAATTGGCTCACATTGTAATTTTTGCAATTGCTATTAATTGTTTTTTGACAGATCACGGGCATGCTGTAAATGCATTTTTAAAGCTGGTAAATATTTCGCCGCATAAGCACGCACTTCCTGATCTGAAGATTTTGTTCCTTCCTCAAAAAGGTGTACTGCATCTTCATGATCACTGATCATCCGTTTAATGTATTTCTGATCAAACTCTTTTCCAGAGGCCTTACTTAATTCATCCAGCCCGGATTTTAAACTTGCAGGCCTGCTTGCAGCAGTACCGTCTGGCAGCCTAATATCTTTTGCAGCGGCTAAGGCTGTTAGTGCTTTATTAGCACCTCCATGGTCTTTCAGCATCATATTGGCATAAGCTTTTATAGTGCTGCTTTGCGCTTTTTGAACGGCTATCTCACTCAGCAATACTTCTGCCATGCCACTGTTCGCTGCACTCGGTATAAACCGCTGCGGCTCACCGTTTACTGTCGCAATTCCAGACTCTGCGGGTCCTGCGTCACCTGTTGTATTTGCCGTACCCATATTCCCTGCCGGCTGTATCCCGGCAGCATTTCCCGAAGTCCCTACCACTGCACCGCTGGTCGATACCCCTCCTACCTTCGGGTTTACCCCCGATAGCTTACTGGCAGTGTCTCCCGTTGCACGGGTTATCGTTCCTGCTGCACCACCAATAGACTTGCTTTGGTTGCCATCCCTGGTACTAAAACAGGCTTGCAATGCTAATATGCTTACCGCAAGCATTAACAGGTTTCTAAAATTTTTCATGGTTTATATTTTAATGGTTAATGAGCCTTCTGTTAGCCTTAACACAGCATAACAGATTAAGTTTTTTATAAAACCTACCATAATTTTTGTGGTTTACATCTAATTTGGCAATTATCCCGGCACGTACATTTACAAGCAATACATCCTTCTAAGGAGCTTGCCTTCAACGCTGCAAACAACTATAGGTTTTAAATATTTTAATTAAGTAATAACCGGACTTTTAAAGATTATAATGATATCGCGGCCATGTATGTGGTTATTGCAACAATTACTTGTCATATTATCACTAACGTCTCTTCCAAATCTCACAATATTTTAAAAAAAGGAAAAAAAAGCCATAACTTGCACTGCGGAGCGACCTAAGGGATTTTCACGTTTCGCTCATGCTAATGTCTTCGACTAATCATCTTCAATATTTAGCAGACCGTTCGGATGTGCTCCTTTTTACATTTGATACAGTACTCAACAGGTTTACGTTTATGAACCAGGCCTTTCAGTCATTTTTCGGGCTAGAAAATATCGATACAGAACCTGTTAAATTGTTGGAAATGATCGCTCCTGATGACCAGATGTATGTCCTTTCAAAATTTAATGCCTTTTTAAAACAGCAAGTGATCGAGCAGGTGGAATTCAGGGTAAGAAGAGGTCAGTACCAGAAATGGCTGAGGGTAACCCCTTATATCATCGATGAGAACAGCGAAAAGCTTATTGGCGGACAAGCAGTAGATATCACCGAAACCAAAGAAACAATTGAGCTGCTCAACAACCACAACATAAAAAAAAACTCTATCCTTACTATCCTTGCACACGATCTGGCAGGGCCTATTGGTACCGTCCAGAATTTATCCACCTTATTGGAGCGGGAAACTGCCAACATCAATAATCCTCGTATCCAACAGCTTACCGGCCTAATCAGTAAAATAAGTAAAAGCAATATTAAACTCATCCGTAATTTCCTCGACCAGGAATTTTTGGAGAGCGTAGGAACGGTGCTGTTCAAAAAGCGGGTTGAGCTGGTTACCAAGATCCGTATTGCGACCGAGGAGATATTAAAAATGCAGGAGGAATTAAGAATCGATTTTAGCTGTACCGCTAACCGGAATGCTATTTATGCAGAGATCGATGAAGACAAATTTATGCAGGTGATCAATAACCTGATTACTAACTCCCTTAAATTTACACCCGATGGCGGAACTATCGAAGTTAAGATCACAGATAACGAAACCGATGTACTTATTGTTGTTCGTGATAGTGGGATTGGAATCCCTAAAAAATATCATGCATCATTGTTTGATAAGTTTTCCGAAGCACGAAGAACCGGGCTTAAAGGGCAAACCTCTACCGGCCTGGGCATGTCAATTATCAAAACTATAGTAGAATGGCACGATGGTACTATCTGGTTCGAAAGCGAAGAAAATAAGGGCACAACCTTTTATATACAGCTACCAGTTCACAGTCCGCAGTAACTAACCGGGTTTCTAAGCCGGCAAACTAAAGTGAAACACTGCCCCCTTACCGTACAGGTCGTTATCAACCCATATCTGGCCGCAATGCAGCCGGATTATTTCTGCGCTTAAATAGAGTCCTATACCAAAACCCGACACCAAACCGGTCACCGCTGTTTCAGCGCGGAAATACCTGTCAAATATTTTAGCTTTATCACCAACAGTAATTCCTGCTCCTTCATCTTTCACACTTACCTGCAGCAAATTATTTTGCAGGATACAATCTACCCGGATTGCCGTACCCGCCGGCGAGTATTTAATCGCATTGCTGATAAAATTATGTATTACCTGGCTAATCTTATCCCTGTCTGCAGTCACATCACCCGGGTTTGGTAGGTGAAACGAAATATGATGACTGGATGAAGTAGCTTTAAATTCTGCTTCTATATCCCTTAATAAAACCGATATATCAAATCTCTCTTTGTCAATATAAATTTTGCCGGATTCCAGCCGCGAAATATTTAAAAACCCATTAATCATTGCCGTCATTTTCTTTACTTGCGTAATGGATTTTTCAACAGCATTAATCGTGAAACTGTCCCTTGTTTTACTAGCTTTTGCTTCCAGCACCTGCAGATAAGCACTCAGCGAAGTGATTGGTGTTTTCAATTCATGGCTCACCATACTGATAAAATTATTTTTACGCTCCTCCTCTAATTTTTGTTCTGTAATATCAATTACAAATCCCGAGAATATGGTAAACTCACCATTTTGGTCCTGTGTCAGTTTACCTATAGATCTTAGCCAAATTACTGCATCATCATTAAACCGGCGCTGCGTAAATGTTACATCATAGTTTCCACCTGTACGGATTGCCCTGTCTACTTCCCCCCGGATATCTGCCCTGTAATCTTCAGTAATCTGGTTGAGCATCTGCTCATAGGTCATTTTTTCTTTCCCCTCATAACCAAAAAGGCTGGCAAAAGTTTCGTTATAAACGAAGGTCATATCCTTTGGTTCCAGGTGCCAATACCCTAAACGGGCAGCCTCGATAGCCAGGTTGGTCAGCTCATTTGCTTTTTTCACCTTTAACCGCGACCGTACCTGTTCTGTTACGTCGTGGCAAACTACCATTACTCCGCTTAAGTTAGTTTGCGGATCATGATAAGGTTGGTAAACCACGTTTAAATAGCCATCAATTTTACGTCCCTCATTAAAAACCGTGTAAGGATTGTCATAGATGTATATCGGCTGGTTGGCCAAACGAACTTCATCTATTACAGGCCGAAAATCTGCTTCTGCCTCAGGTATAATACTAAACAGCGGCTGTCCTAACAAATCTTTTGTAGACCGGCCTATTAATTCCGCATAGGCTTCGTTCACAATTTCTACTTTCATTTCATTACCTGTAAGCACAATTATGCCAACCGTAGCCTCATGGAGCAGATTTTCAAACCGTGCATTGCTTTGCGTTAACTGGCTGATGATACTTTGCTGGTAAGCCACTTTATTTGTGGTTTCAGAACAAATTACCAGTATTCCGGCAGACTGTCCTATACTATCCCTGATCACATTGTAGCTAAATGTCCAGTAAACCTCATCCAGTATGCCTTTCCTGTAAATAGGAAGCAACTGATCCTCTATATATACAGGTTTCGTAGTAGCCAGCACCTCCAGTAGCATAGGATTTATTACCGGCCAGATTTCCGTCCAGCATTCTTCGCCCCGCTGGCCCAACGCATTGGGATGTTTACTATTTTCATCTGTCCCAAGTATAGCCAGATAGGCATCGTTATAAAACTGTATAAAGTCAGGTCCCCACCAAATGAACATCGGTACGCTCGAATCCAATATTTGGTTTACGGAAACATGTAAAGATGCAGGCCAGCCGGCAATTGGTCCTATAACAGAAACATCCCAATCATAAGCCCTAATCCTGTTGGCCATCTCGCCTTCGGCATAAATATATAGGTACGGTTCGGTATGTTCAGTTTGCATTTGGCAGTTCGGTAACTTGGCGGTTTGTTTAACAGGTAGATTCAGACGGCTTAACAACGCAGTACTATAATAGTTTGGAGAACATATAACTATAGGTGTAATTACCTTAATACAATACCTGTTTTATCATAGATTAAAACAATATTTATCATTTTCTTCTTATTACTGTAGCCGCTCACAATCACCTATATCATGACTAATAAGAATCAGCAGATATCTGAATTACTAGAACTCAACGAGGAACTTGAAAATTACTTTAGCAATACCATTATCCCCCAGCTGTTCGTAGATGCTAACCTGATTCTGCGTAAGTTCACTCCTCCGGCAATGAAGCAGTTTAACCTCGAGCTTACTGATGTAGGCAGACCTCTGGCTGATATCACGGAGAATTTTCGATTTCCAACCATCATAGAAAATATCCAGCAGGTAGTAGAGTGTGGTGATATCTTAGAAAAGGAAATTCAAACTACCGATCTGCGCTGGTACCAAATGAATATTCTACCGTACAAAATAAAAAAGGACAATAAGACCAATGGTGTTATTATCACTTTTGTAGAAATAACCATGCGGATTAAAGATCTAAAAGACCAGGAAAAACTGATTGCAGAGCACGAGATCCTGTTAGATACCATTTCCCATGATATTAAAACGCCTTTAACCAGCCTAAGTCTTACTATTGAGCTATTGAAGAAGATACCCGAAAAAGGGATGGAAAAATTTCCTACTCTCTTACAGAAAGTGGAAAATAGCCTGGTTAAAATGCAGGAAATTATTCACGATCTTACCGATGCCCGTCAGCATGCGCATCACTATAAAGCCGAAGAAGAGCTGCTTGATTTTCAAAATATCCTGGAAGATGTACGTCTCACCCTTTCCGAACAAATACTCGCTTCTAAAGCAGTTATTAACGCTGATATCCAGGTTACGGAAATTGTATTTGCCAGACGTAAACTGCGCAGCGTAATTTATAACCTAATCAATAACGCTATTAAATATAAATCACCAGACCGTAATCCATTAATACATATCTCAACTTATCAGAAGGAGGATTATACGGTCATCAGTATTAAAGATAATGGAATTGGAATTGCAAAAAAAGACCAGGAAACTATATTTAATAAATATTCCAGGATTGAAGTTTCGGTAGAAGGCACAGGCATTGGGTTGTACCTGGTAACTGAAATTGTACGCACAGGCGGTGGCAGTATTACCGTAGAAAGCGAGCCGGGAAAAGGGTCAATTTTTAAAGTGATGTTAAAATCAACCGATAATCAATAATTTTATTAGCCGACCGGATCCACCAGATATTACACTTATATACGTAAAGTTCTCTAATGTATTAACTATAATTAATAAAAATAATATTTATTAATATATTTAAAATTAATTGAAAGACTGCGCGTCTGCATATATAAATTAATCGCATCCAGTCAAATTTTAAAACTTATACTAGGAACCTGTACTTAGCGGGAACCACTCGTCAATAAACCATTTGATATTGATGATAGTATTTTAAACGGTAAAAAATGGATCCGATTGAACAACATGTGATAGACACAGTTATAAAATTAAGATTAGAAAAAAAACTGAAGCAGAAAGACATCGCTAAAATCCTTCAGGTAAGTTTATCATTTATAGGTAACGTGGAGAACCCAAAAAATCCTGCAAAGTACAATTTAAAGCATATCTCGCAGCTAGCAGAATTTTTTGAATTAAGTCCTCACCAGTTTCTCCCTTAAATCTATTTACCAATCTCTTCAACAAACTCTTCGGCCGGTTGAAGTAGTTCATCTATATCTTTAAACAGGCCACCGAGACCTTTAGACATCATTGGTTTCCACAACCTTAAGCGCCGGCGTAGAAGGATCTTCCGCCATTCACTAAATTCTCTTCTAATGGGCGGCTTGATTTCAGCAGGTATACGTCTTACAAAGCGCATTTTATAAAAATATGCCATAACAGATGATATTAAGCTTGTAAGATTACCGGACCGAGATAATTTGTACCAGACCTTAATTTTCCATTTTCAGATGTAAAAAAAAACCAGGTGTGGATCATATCCCCTGCATGTACAGGATCAAGTTGTGCGGTGTAACTCAATGCAGACCGGGGGCAGGCCTTTTCGATCGAAACCATTTGTTTGGTGGTTTCATTATAAAAAATGATATGGAGTAAGTCAGCGCGGGCCAAAGCCATATACCGCCAGGAGCAGTACAAACAACATAGGTGGTTCTAATTTTTTTAATACTGTTGCCACAGAAAATTTTGGCACAAAGCTGCCCGGCAACCCTAATTGGAGATTTTTCATGATCTAAAAATTTTGCAATTATAAAATATTGAATTTGATCAGCTGGAGAAGAAACCCGGCAGGGCCTCATAAACACTGCCGGGGTTTCTTACTAAGCCAGTACCCTGTATAGTCCCAGGTAGTCGCTTTCGGAAGTTAACTTTCCGTCGGCCGATACAAAGAAGATCCATACATGTACATTGTCCCCCGCATAAACCTCAGGGAGATCTACTAACGCTTTCAAAGCACTTCTTACCGCCAACTGCGCAAAGGTGATAAATGTGTCTTTTTCTACGTCGTACAGCACTACCTAGAGCTGATCTGTCCCTAAGGTTTTTGAAGGCTAAAACGGATTGACTTCCATTCCAGGTTCAGCACCCGATGACTAGGGATGTCTTTTAGAATCTAAAGCAGGTACCCATTCTGCTTTCTGGCAGTGAGCGCAAACATGCGATGATGCATTGATAGGTGTTACACATCCGCAATAGGTACATGCGTAGTCACCATGCTCAGTTATTACCTTACTTTTTTTATCGTATACCTTTGGCCAGATCGGCAAACCAGGTTTTACTTCTTCATCTGTATAATAGATAAAACTTACATTACCATTTGTTTCCAGCACGGCAGTACGGATTTGTCCGATATGTTCGATATTCTGCTGTCTCATCTCCGCAAAGAATTCATCAGTAGCAAAAGAATTTTTGTTTTCACTTGTTACGTTAAATTGCCCGTTTTCGATGATATATAAAGGTTTCCCCTCTAAAATCCGCTCAAAGCGGTCACTTTTTGCCGCAACCCAGGTAATTAGCCTGTAGAAAATACAAATGGTAGCAAATACAATAATCGCAGGCAGAATGGGTTCGTCCGGGTTAAACATCGGGTCTCCGGCAGCAGAACCCAGCCCGATAATGATAGCCACCTCAAACAGGGAGAGCTGTCTTATACCTCTTTTACCCAGTGCCCTTAATACAATCAGGATCAGCAGGAACATAAAAAATGTTCTGAAGATCACTTCCAGGGCCAGGTTAGATTCAACTCCCTCTAAAAATATACGTGTAAATTCCATGTCATTCTAAAACCCCGTAAATGGGTATATTGTTTGATTAGCTACCGGGTCATATTCCTCAAATAGCTCATCATCGGTTATACAGCAATACGCAGATTGATGAGTTAGATCATCAAGACGGAATCATTAAATCTATTTAGCTATACTAACTGGGGCTCCCATGCTTTTAAGCATGCGGTAATGTGATATTAAAGCCGCTATAAACGTAGGATTTTCCAGATAAGGGATCCCATATTCCAGCGCAGTTTGTTTCACAATTTTAGAGATCCTGCCATAATGTATATGACAGACTTTTGGGAACAGGTGATGCTCAATCTGCCTGTTTAAACCGCCTAAAAAGAATGCAGCCAGTGGAGAATCTGTGGCAAAATTTGCTGTAGTACGCATCTGATGTTCTGCCCAAGCTTCTTCCATATTACCACTCTGGTTAGGAACCGGAAAAGTAGTTCCCTCCACTACATGGGCCAGCTGAAACACTAATCCCATTGTGATGCCCTGTGCCAGGTGCAGCAGCACAAAGCCTAACACCCCCTGCCACCAGAGGATATCCATAAAAATAATTGGAAAGGCAATAAACAGCATGTAATAAATAGCTTTATAAAAAAACAGGTTAAAGTATTCTATCCTGGGGTGTATGTTTTCACGCGCGCCAATACTTTTCTGGAAAAACTTTTTATAATCCTTTCTCAGTACCCACGATAAAGATGCGAGTCCGTAAAGCGGAAAAGCATACCATTGCTGAAAGCGCTGATGGGGCAGCAGCTCTTCTTCATCAGCTATACGGATCAAACCCGGTGCAATCTCAATATCTTCATCATGGCCGGGGATATTGGTATAGGTATGATGCACCACATTGTGCGTAATGCTCCAAACATACGGGTTCGCCCCAACCAGATGGAAAAGCATACTTAATACTTTATTGGTATTTTTATTCCCTGAGAACGAACCATGGATGGCATCGTGGCATACATTAAAACCTATAAATGCACATACCACACCTAACAGTATGGTGAGCAATGATAATATAATTCCATTAAAATCTGAAAGCAGGATTACCAGGTAGAGCACAACAAATAACAGCAGGAATATTATTGTTTTTACCCACATCGGCTTATTTGCATGCATACTCACTCCGCGAGTGCTAAAATCAGCATTTACCCGCTGTCGTAATTCTGCGTAGAAGTTGGCACCTTTTGGTGCAGGAAATTTTGTCTTTGCTTTCATGTTCTCGTCATATCACCCATTCACAAGGGCGGTCATCCGAGTTCAATAAGCTGTATAATTGCCAATAGCTGGCCTGTAAATATACCTACGTAAATGCAGGTATATTGGTTTGAAGTTGTTAAGGTATCACTAATTATCTACTTTAGTAGCTTAAACCTAACCTGTGAAATTAATATTCGCCTTATTCATCAGCCTCTTTTTATTCCAGCTACCCGACGGAATTGGCCAGTCTGTACCACAAAATGTACATGCAACAATTGTAGCAAGCAAATCTGGGGCAAAAGATGTACTTAATCTTCAATACGGCCCTTCTATACAACATACATTGAACCTTTACCTGCCTGCTGGTTATACAGCTAATACGCCTGTTCTCCTCTTACTTCATGGCGGTGCCTGGAATATGGGCGGCAAAGAGTACACCAATCAATCAGCAATAGATTTGCGTAACCGCGGTTTTATTGTAGCCAATGTGGATTACCGCTATGTAAGCCCCACTGTACATGGTAAAGACTTGCTCGATGATATAGATAATGCACTAACTTTCCTTCAGAAAAATTCAGTAAAACATCATTATAAACCCGATGGATATCATATAGCTGGTGTTAGCGCCGGTGCACATCTGGCCCTGTTGTATGGTTATACCAGTTCTAAAAATATTAAATCAATTACTGCCCTGTGCGCGCCTACACGTCTCGATAATGCAGAAATACTTGAAGTTGTACAATCCAGAAACCTGTTAAGAAATGTAGAAATGCTTGCCGATGCAACGTACACCCCAGGCAATGCAATCAGTGCAAAATTTACCGCGATAAGTCCTTACGCACATGTAAAGGCAATACCCACCTTACTGTTTCATGGTAACAAAGATGAATTGGTACCCTATACCCAGTCACAATCCCTATATCATGTGTTACAACAGAAAAACATTGTTACTAAATTCATCACTATGGAAGGTAAGGGCCATGATTGTGGGATGAACCAGCCCGATAGTGAAAAGAAGGTGCTGGATGAAATCGAAAATTGGGTGAAGAAGTACAATTAGAGACAAATTCTTTTAAACACAGTTATTAACACAATGTGGATAACTGTGTTTATATCTCGTATTACTTGATTAAACTTCCCCCGTTTGATTGTCTAAGGCGGAAATATTGGTTTTCCCAATCTGATCCCAATGAAACATTATGCTTATCAACTTTTAGTTTGAGGGATTGTATTTCCTTTAATTTGGTGATCTGATCTTCCTGTATTTTAAGGATCCCCTTTAAAATCTTACTTTCTTTAGTAACGGCTTCTTCATGTATAACCACGAAGCGCTCATATGCGGAAATGATTTTCTCCTGCATATATGTTTTAGCATCCAGGGTCATACTGGAATCCGACTCAACATTCGCTGTACTAGCATCCTTAATTCCATGCGTATCGGCTAAGATGGGCCTTTGTATATTTTTATTTTTGTAGATACTGTAAATTGTTAGTAAGGAGCAAATAGCCGTTACAATTATTAAAATTAAATCCATTGATTTCATACTATGTCAAATCTTTAAATATTGAATAACTAAAACAAAGCGAAATAAAGCTGAAAAACGTTGACAGCACATTTATTGATTGTCACAAACCAATTAAAACTGTATAGAGAAACCATTTCATTCTAGTCATAACTGCCTGATTAATTCGTATAACACAAATATAATAACTTTAAATTAATTTAAACAAAAAAATTATGGTGTTAATTTGTATGTGGTTTCCATTATGAATATGGATCTGCGATCCAAAAATAAAGCACCGAAAAAATAATGTAATTCTGTGAACCAATATGACGAAGATGTGTTATTGTTTAACAATTAGCAGTAACCAATGAACAATAACGGTCAGGATTATAAAACCAGGTTTGAGGAATGTGACGACAAGTTTAACCGTGTCTTTGCATTAACCAGTGTTGCCAGTAAAATCATCAACTCAGACCTGACTATATTGAAAGTCAATAAGGCACTAACCGAATTGCTGGGCTATGCTGCATCCGAAATTGAAGGAACAAAAATCCTCGACTATGCCTGCCCGGAATACAAAGAGCACTGGCACGACCTGCAGGAAGCCCTGTGGCACAAACAGCTGCCTTTCTTTAAACTGGAAGCCTGCCTTTTTCATAAAGACCACTCGATCGTATGGGTAGATGTCACTACTATCCTTTTTAACGATGAGGGTGATACTTATGGTTTCACCGTTTTAGATGATATCAGTTACCGCAAAAGTTTCGAAGAAAGTGAGAAACAATTAAAAGCTGCATTGCAGGAATCATACCTCATCCAGGAAGAGTTAAGACGCCATCAGGATGATTTAACCAGGATTTTAGAGACAATGGCCGAAGGTGTAGGAATCGTAGATACAGATCTTAACCTTACTTATGCCAATCCTATGGCCCAGAAGATACTGGGATTACATAAAAGTGAAATCGATGAAAATTTATACATCAACCCAAAATGGCCTAATATCAAGCTGGACGGTACACTGCTTCAGCCTGAAGAGCATCCGAGCAGCGTTGTAGTGCGAACTATGAAACCGGTATATGATTATGAAATCGGTGTTCAGCCTCCCAATGGCGAGCTATTTTATATCTCTATTAATGCAACTCCTATCTTTGATGATGGGGGTTTGCTGACAGGCGGCTTGTGGACTTTCATGGACGTTACCAACCGCCGAAAGATTATCCAGCATAAAGATGAGTTCATCGTTATCGCAAGTCATGAACTGCGTACACCTATTACCAGTTTGAAAGCATCATTGCAATTACTGGATAAAATGAAGGAAGATCCTTCCAACAAAAAAATGCCTGCATTGATTACACAGGCGAATACAAGTTTAAATAAACTCAGTAACTTGATTGGGGATTTACTCAACGCCAGCAAGTTCAATGAAGGTCAGATCCATTTAAATAAAACAACGTTTGTGTTGGCCGATCTGGTAAATGACTGCTGCGAACATATCCGCATGGCAGGAGAATATCAGATTATTGTGGAAGGTGACACCGAAGCAGAAATTCTTGCAGATGCCTCAAGGATCGAACAGGTAATTGTCAATTTGGTAAATAATGCTGTTAAGTACGCCCCAAGTTCAAAGGTGATCAGAATCAGAATTGATAAAGACCAGGATAATCTGCGCGTATCAGTAATAGACCAGGGCCCGGGGATTCCCATAGAAAAACAACCGCACCTTTTTGAGCGTTACTTCCGGGTAGATATTAGCGGTTTGCAGTATGCGGGTTTAGGACTTGGATTGTATATCAGTGCAGAGATCATCAAAAAGCATGAAGGAAAAATGGGTGTGTCCAGCCAGTTAGGCGAAGGCAGCACCTTTTGGTTTACGCTACCTAATTAATAAAGTATCTAAACCCTTACTTATCTCCATAATGTCCTGCTACAGACATTACGATAACAACAACCTGCTATTCAAAAATTAAACATTACAGATCCTTTAGAAGGCTTAATAAGGACTCCTTACTACAGATCTTCAAGTATTATGGAAAACAAATATTTAGCTCAGCTGGTTACGTTTTACTTTTCCGGGAACATAATCGAATTCACTTCCTGTATAAAACGATCTATCTTGCTGGTCCTGTAAAATGATTGAACAGTTATTGCTTCCACCTTATGAGTACTCTGGTTCAAAAAGTACATTTGTAGGTCTGTACCCGAATAAATAAAGTTCATCGATTTTCTCACCGTCTGGATACCATCATAATCTGCAAACGCATAAGATTTGTTACCTAATCCAATCGGGCTTTTTCGTTCCAGCTTTTGTGCCTGCGTATCCAGAGTAACTCTGGTAAAGCCCGCCAGTGCTATTGCAGCACCCCCGATAAGTAAAAAGATCAGACAAATAATCCTTCCTGCCGAAAGCTCATTGCCTAGCCAGGCATAGGGAGTTAGTTCGTGGATACCTGCAGCAATCATAGGAAGCCCTATAACCAAACCACCAATTTTGCTGCTTTTCAACACATACGTATCGCCCTCCTTATCAAAATATTTATAAGCTGTAATGGGTGCCGGCACATAACTCAAAGCACCATCCCGTGCATCCAAAAATCCATGTATTTTATCCACTGCCTCATCCAGAAAAGCCAGTGCATTAGAATCATCATTTTTGGTATACGAACTGGAAACTGCGATTCCCTTGCCATACTTTGCATCCTTTCTAAAAAGGTGATATTTGTAAGAGCCCAGAGTAGTTACGGGGTTAATGCCATGTAGTTTTTCAAAAGGGATGGTTTTTACCGGAATAAAACCCATAAAGTTTTTCCGCATTTTACCACTCCCATTATCAAACTCTACTGAAGTCCCAGCGTAACCCCAAAATATAAATACAATCAGTAAGGATATGATAATAAGTGGCAGCCCATCTGATACTGAAGCATGCATCAGGTTCAGATAAATAAACAATAAGCCGGCAACAAGAATAGCCATTACCCCGCTTAAAATGTAAAAAACTCCATAAGGATAGATTTTTACCTGGTCTGCTTCTATTTTCCAGCGCGTCTGAGAGAGAGATTTTAAAGACATAAAATGTATTTTTATTAATTAAACAGCATAATCTCCTTAAAGGTTTCACTTTATAGAAAATTGTAACATATTATCTTTCTTTATCCTGCATTACCGGGCAGACTTGATAAAATCATTTAAATAACTGCAGTCTGTAACGGCTCTTTTGTAAAAAGCTGTAGTCTTGTACTGCGCCATCTCTTTGAAAAAATCATTGCTCCGCAGCTTTGCCGTATATTCTTTTTCACGAGCGCTATAATCTTCATAACTGTACATCCAGTCTGGCGATACAGCTTCCTTCTGTACACATTTTGCCACCATAAAAGTACATCTGGCTTTCATTTCCGGATCGCTGCTCAGCTCAAGTGCTTTTAAATAATAAACTTTGGCATTCGAGGTGCGCACATAATCTGTATCATAATCATATTTCGATTTGCGGCCAAAGTCACTGGACGACCAGTTGTATGATATCATACTATAGGCATTACCATATGTAGAGGTATTATAAAGACCGTTCGCCAGCTGCAGGTATACATCCGCATTTTTCGGATCTGCTTTTCGTTTGGCATCAAGCGCAGCCATTTTCTCTGCAAACTGCAGTTTGCTTAGCCCCTGCGATTTCGGTACCGGGTAATCGTTAACATTCACCTCAAAGGGGTTTCCATAAGATCTTTCATCTCCTCCGTCAGGTTTTACAACGCGCTTCCGCTTCTCCATACGGAACGAAGCCAGGGCTTCATCATAATGGTGATCCCGCAATTGTATAGTACCTAATATTTCATACAGGCCGCCTTCATCCACATCATGCAGGTCTTTACATAAAAACGTCATATAAGCAGTAGCTGCCGGCTGGTTTTTCCATTTGATAATCTGTTTCAAATCATCAGCATGCAGAAAAGTATACCAGAAGTCTGGCACCTGCCTTGGAAAATACCTCCGGTAATCTGATGTCATCGTGGCATTAATACTCTTAAGTATAGCCAGCGAAGCTTTTGCAGTATCTCCCTGGCGTAAATAAGCTGGGGCAAGCACATCCCTGTAAAAGTTACGTTCTGTAGCAGCGAACTGGTTATAATCCTCAACCGTACTTAGCTTATCCTCTTTGTTATCCCTCGCTGCCGCTTTTCCGCGCAGCCATTTTAACGAAGAAAGCAGCGACGCCTCATCCACGGCCTCCACCTTTTTCAAACGCTGTGCAGAAAGCAGCAGGTTTACTACCTGTTTCTGATCAGCCAGTTTAGCGCTTAATGTTTGTCCATTCAGTTTATTTAGCTCAGTCAACCCCTCTTCTGGCCTGTTTTGCATAAAACACAGGTAGGCATTGGTTAGCGGACCAATCTGTGGTTCTGTATATTTACCATCACTGCTTAGCGTTGTACAAAAGCTTTTCAGCTTATCCATATGTCCATCATACTTCGTTTTTACACTATCCGGCAGCACAGCAAAAAAGCTTCCCTTTGGTAAATCCTGCGCAACTGCTGCGTTAGGCCTGCGCTGTACGGCAAACCAAATTATTCCTGCAGCACCAAGCAACACTAAAGCACCGCCGCCTATTTGTATACTCCGCTTGTCCGATTTTTTCCTGAACACAAGCAGCACTGCCGCTCCAGCCAGTACAACTGCCAGTCCAGCCCATAACCATATTGTAGACACCCCAATTTTATGATCCGGTTTGCCTGCCGGGGTAATACGGGCAGACTCATAATCGTTTTGCAGCGCGGGTGTAAGGTAATATTCCTCCAGTTTGTTCACTTCTCTTAATAATAGCGTTCCTACCATTGGAGAAGCAGGTGTGTTTTGATAAACCTGTTCCAGACTTTCCATGTCAATATCAGGTTTTCCGAAACCTTTAATCGCGTATAAATTGGCCTTTTCCTCCGGTGTCTTCGCCAGCTCCAGCACATCTTCAAACGGTGCACTGATATAATAATAATTACGGTAAGCCTGTAACCTGCGTTCCGGGTATTTTGCAAATACCTTCGAGAATAGGTAGGCTGCATGTGTTGTATCACCTAATCGCCGCTCTTCTCCTGCTTTCAGAGCTAATGCCCAGCCTTTGATATGGCTATCGGATGTTATTTTAGCGATATGTTCATCATATATTTTGCTGGCCTCTTCATAATTCTTCGCATAGTGGTTAAACTTCTGCGCCTGATAATAATACCTGAGCTTTAAAAAGCTGTCACCCGCAGCAGCTGCCCCCTCCATCGCATCCATTGCCGAAGTGAGGATTGCGGCGGTATCAATCGGTGCCGGTTCCCAGTAGTTGTCGCTTTGCCCGCCAACAAATTCTGCCTGCTGGGCATACTGGTAATATTTTCTTGCAGCCTCCCTGGCAGGATCTTTTAATGCCAGTAAAAACCTGTTGCCGGCTAAACTATCTGCCGCTAGCGCAGCTTCATCAAAAAAATTAAAGGCACTTTCCTTGCCAGCACTATCCAGGTGATACATCACCTTTTCCACATCACTACTTTTCACCGGCTGCCCCAGGTATTTAGCCCATTCAGCAGAATTAATTGCCGCTTCACTTACAGGCTCTTCTTCACTGTAGGTAAACTGGTAGTTAGTAAAATGAAATGCTTCATACTCTTTCTCGCGCTGCACGCTGGCAGGGAAAAACGAGGTATAATAATCGTACGGATCCATTTCGCCTCCACAGGCACGTACAATTAAAATGCCCGCCGGTAGTGCAGCAGTTAAACTAACGGAATAGAGCAGCAGTTTTTTCCAAAGTTTCATAGGGATAGGGTTTGAGTGTTTTTTCGTCGAGA
>Ga0247814_10000984_pt1 | contig 18391 bp, 18 predicted proteins | sample UWRJL179409R1_FD_179947 | JGI IMG/M metagenome (GOLD analysis project Ga0247814, IMG submission 179947) | Plant litter microbial communities from Arlington Agricultural Research Station in Wisconsin, United States - UWRJ-L179-409R-1 | ecosystem: Environmental > Terrestrial > Plant litter >...
CAAGGTACACGTGGCCGCCGACATGCGGTCGGGTGCGCAGTCGTCGGTGCGATCCCTGGCGATCATCGAGCGATGGAGGAGAAGCGCGCGGACGCATTCTGCAGCGTGCAGCGCTTTCCCGTTGGGAATCGTTTTGTGTCAATTCGCGCGAAACTTCTCGCGCAGGATGACACAAAACCGGCATGGGAACATCCCAGTGTCGCCGGGTGACACGGCGAGCCACCGGGCGACGGAGCGGGGTGCCCGTAAGCCGGCCGGGCGCGGGGCGACCGGGCCAGCTGCCTGATTGGTCAGCCTCTGGCAAGCCAGATACCCGGAAGGCAAGCCAGATACCCGCAAGGCGAGCCGGATGCCCGCGAAGCAGGTCCAGACGCGGGGCGAACCCGCGCGACCTACTTGCGCGGCCCGAAGTTGATCGTGACCGGCGACTTCGTGAAGTTCACGAGCTTCGCCTTGGCGAAGTCCTTCGTCAGCACGAGTCCCTCGCCGGTGTAGTAGTACGTCGTCTTGCCGTACTGCACGCCGAGGCGGTACTTGCCCGCGCCGACTCGGAGCTTCGCCTGCGTGTAGCCCGGCGAGAAGGCCGAGTAGACCGATCCGACGTCGAGGTACTGCCCCTTGGCCGAGATGCGCTGCACCTTGAGGCGGCCGTTGGCGTTGTTCTTGTCCTTGAGGTTCGCGGTGAGCTTGGTGCCGGCGGGGACGCGACCGGAGATGCCGGAGGTCGACGTCGGTCCGGTGAACCGGTTCTGGGCATAGACGGTGACACGCTTGGCGGATGCCAGGGAGTCACCCTTGTAGAACTTCCAGCCGTATTTCGCGACGGTCGCGTTCTTCGGGTCCGCCCACGTGCGCTCGTTGAAGACGATCACGTACTTGCCCGTCGGCAGCCCGCGCATGATGTACTTGCCGTTCTTGTCCGTCGTGGTGCGGCCGTAGACGATGCCCTTGTTGTCGGTCGCAACGACGTCGGCGCCCTTGAGCGCCTTGCCGTTGGTCTTTTTGACCTTGCCGGTGATGATCGCGCCCTTGAGGAGCTTCATGCCGATCGTCTTCACCTGGCCGCGGGAGATCGCGATGTAGTCCTTGGACGTGACGGCGTACTCGTACTTGGTGCGGTAGGTCGCGAGGGTGATCGTGTACTTGCCCGCGGGAACCTTGAGCGACGCAACACCCTTGGCGTTGGTCTTCGCTTCCTCGTAGACGTTCTTCGTCATCCCGCTCGCCGTGACGACGAAGCCCTTCGACTGCACGTCCGCGCCGGCGGCTGTCGTCAGCTGGATGCGCAGCGTGCCCTTCGTGGTCGATGCGTCAGCCGCGGCGACGGGGAGGGTTGCCCCTCCGACGGCGAGCATGGCGACAAGGAGGAGGGAAAGGCGACGCTTCATGGTGGTGACCCTACGTGGTTCGGATGTGAAAAAAGAGTCCCCAGATGCAGGGTCAGTTGACGATGTGCATCGCGCGGGCGGCATCCGTAATGCTGCCGGTGAGCGAGGGGTAGACGCTGAACGCTCGCGCGAGCTGGTCGACGGTGAGACGGTGCTCGACGGCGAGCGCGATCGACAGCACGAGCTCGGACGCGTGCGGCGCGACGATGACGCCGCCGATGACGGTTCCTGAGCCGGTGCGGGCGAAGAGCTTCACGAAGCCGTCCTTGATGCCCATCATCTTGGCGCGCGGGTTCGACGACAGCGGGAGCTTGTAGATGTCGCCCTGGGCGATGCCGTCCTCGATCTGCTTCTGCGTCCAGCCGACCGTGGCGATCTCCGGCTGGGTGAAGATGTTCGAGGTGATGTTGCGCATCTCTGTCGGCGAGACGGCGTCGCCCATGGCGTGGAAGACGGCGGTGCGACCCTGCATCGAGGCGACGGATGCCAGTGGCATGAAGTTCGTGCAGTCGCCCGCCGCGTAAATAGACGGCACGCTCGTTCGAGCAACCCGGTTCACCCTGATGTGGCCGGACTCGGTCAGCTGCACACCGGCCTCCTCGAGACCGATATCCGCGGTGTTGGGAATCGAGCCGACGGCCATGAGGCAGTGGCTGCCCTCGACGGTGCGTCCGTCGGACAGTGTCGCGACGACGCCGTCCGCGGTCGCGACGACGGAATCGGCACGGCTCTTCGAGAGCACGGTCATGCCGTTGCGCTTGAAGACGTTCTCGATGACGCGGGCCGCGTCGGCGTCCTCGCCGGGCAGCACCTGGTCGCGGCTCGAGATGAGCGTGACCTTCGAGCCGAGGGCGTTGTACGCGGAGGCGAACTCGGCGCCGGTGACACCGGATCCGACGACGATGAGGTGCTCGGGGATTTCCTCGAGCGTGTAGAGCTGCGTCCAGGTGAAGATGCGCTTGCCATCGGGCTTCGCGGTGTCGAGCAGGCGCGGGCTAGCGCCGACGGAGACGACGATCGTGTCGGCGTCGATCTCGTCGAAGTCGGTGCGCGTCTTGCCCTTGCCGGTCGAGACGACGAGACGGTTGGGGCCGTCGAGGCGACCGTCGCCCTGCACGATCGTGACGCCCGCCTTGATGAGCTGCGACTTCATGTCCTCGGACTGCTGGCGCGCGAGACGCATGAGCCGGATGTTGACGGCGCCGAGGTTGACGGCGACCTCGGGACGCACCGCGCGGCCCGCATCGTTGCGCGTGAAGAACTGCACGCCCAGGTCGGCGGCCTCGCCGATGGCGTTCGTCGCCTCGGCTGTCGCGATGAGGGTCTTGGAGGGCACGACGTCGGTCAGCACGGCGGATCCGCCGACTCCGACACGCTCGACGAGTGTGACGTCGGCACCGAGCTGGGCGCCGGCGAGGGCGGCCTCGTATCCACCCGGCCCGCCTCCGAGTACTGCAATACGTTGCTTGCGCTCGAATTCATTGGCCATGGCCCAATTCTCCCCCGCGCGGGCTGCTCCGACCAAAACGCTGCCCCGTCGACGAGAGAGAGGGTGACGGATGACGCGAACAGCTGTAGACAGGACGCTATGACTACCGACTTCGTAGCGACCGCGAGCATCACCATCGAGTCATCCGCCGACGCCGTCTGGGCCGCGCTGACGGATCCGGCGATCGTGAAGGAGTACATGTTCGGCACCGAACTGGAGAGCTCGTTCGAGGTGGGCGGTCCGATCACGTGGTCGGGCGAGTGGGAGGGCAAGCCGTACCAGGACAAGGGCACGGTCATGGCCGTCGACCCGTCCGAGCGCCTGCAGGTGACGCACTTCAGCCCGCTGACGGGAGCCGAGGACGTGCCCGAGAACTACCACACCGTCGAGTACACGCTGCATGACAACGGGCACCGCACGCTCGTGACGATCACGCAGGACAACAACGCCGACGCGGACGCCCAGGCGCACAGCGAGGCGAACTGGAACGCGACTCTGCTGGGACTCAAGAAATCTGTCGAAGCGCGGCAATAGAGTGGCCCCTATGGCTAATCCTCTCGACAATCCCGACATCGATCCATTCGAACTCGCCGCCGAGGCCGCGGCGCAGATCGCCGAGAAGACGGGCGTCGAGAAGCACGACATCGCGCTGACCCTCGGCAGCGGCTGGGCGAAGGCCGCCGACCTCATCGGAGAGACGACGGCGACCATTTCCGCCGACGAGATCACCGGGTTCTCGAAGCCCGCACTCGTCGGCCACGTCGGTACCCTCCGCTCGGTGCTGCTGCCCGACGGCAAGCGTGCGCTCGTCATCGGCGCCCGCACCCACTACTACGAGAACCACGGCGTTCGCCGGGTCGTGCACTCGGTGCGCACCGCGGCCGCCGCGGGCGCGACGACGATGATCCTCACGAACGGAGCCGGCGGCATCCGCGAGTCCTGGACTCCCGGCACGGCCGTCCTCATCAGCGATCACATCAACCTCACCGCCGATTCGCCCCTCGAGGGCGCGACGTTCATCGACTTGACCGACCTGTACAGCCTGCGCCTGCGCGACCTGGCCCGCAGCGTCGACTCGTCGCTCGACGAGGGCGTGTACGTGCAGTTCCGCGGCCCGCACTACGAGACCCCGGCGGAGGTGCAGATGGCGAAGGCCATCGGCGGCCACATCGTCGGCATGTCCACGGCGCTCGAGGCGATCGCCGCCCGCCAGGCCGGCATGGAGGTGCTCGGCATGTCGCTCATCACGAACCTCGCCGCCGGCATCCAGAAGACCCCGCTCAGCCACGAAGAGGTCCTCGACGCCGGTCGCGAAGCCGAGAGCCGCCTCGGCTCGCTGCTCGCGAAGATCGTCGGCCAGCTGTGAGCCTCATCGAGACCGCGAAAGCCTGGCGGGACCAGGATCCGGATGACACCACCCGCGCCGAACTGACCGCACTGATCACCGCGGCAGAGGCCGGCGACAACCCGGCCGCGACAGAACTCGCCTCCCGTTTCGACGGCAGGCTCGAATTCGGCACCGCAGGACTCCGCGGCGAACTCGGCGCCGGCTCCGCTCGCATGAACCGGGTGCTCGTCGCGCAGGCCGCTGGCGGCTTCGCGGCGTTCCTGCTGTCGAAGGCTGCGGTCACGGGCGTGACGCCGAGCATCGTCATCGGCTACGACGGCCGCACGAACTCCGAGATCTTCGCGCGGGACACCGCCGAGATCATGGCGGGCGCCGGCATCCGTGCGATCCTGCTCCCCCGCATGCTCCCGACGCCCGTGCTCGCGTTCGCCGTGCGCCACCTCGACGTGAGCGCCGGGGTCATGGTCACCGCGAGCCACAACCCCGCTGCGGACAACGGCTACAAGGTCTACCTGGGCGACTTCGACGCGGGGTCGCAGATCGTTCCGCCGGTCGACGGCGAGATTGCGGCGCACATCGAGGCCGCGTCATCCGTCTCGATCGATCTCCTGCCGCGTTCGAAGAAATACGAGACGGCCAAGGAGAAGGTGCTCGACGCGTATGTCGACCAGACGGCCGCCCTCGGCGACACGTCGGTGCCCGCGCCGACGTTCGTCTACACGGCGATGCACGGTGTCGGGTGGGAGACCGCGAAGCGCGTCTTCAAGAAAGCCGGGCTCGGCGAGCCGATTGTCGTCGCGGAACAGATAGCTCCGGATGCCGCATTCCCCACGGTCGCTTTCCCCAATCCCGAGGAGCCAGGTGCCCTCGACCTCTCGATCGCGAAGGCCATCGAGGTCGGAGCGGATCTCGTCGTCGCGAACGATCCCGACGCGGACCGGCTCGCGATCGCTGTCCCGTCTGGTGACGGCTTCCGCCGCCTGAGCGGCAACGAGGTCGGCGCCCTGCTCGGCTGGGCCGCCGCCGAGAGCATCAACGTGCGCGACGGCAACGGCGTGCTCGCCGCGTCGATCGTCTCGTCGCCCGCGCTCAAGGAGATCGCCCGCAAGTACAACCTCGACTACGCCGACACCCTCACAGGCTTCAAGTACATCTCCCGCGTCGGCGGGCTCGGCTACGGCTTCGAGGAAGCCCTCGGGTACCTCGTCGACCCCGGCAAGGTGCGCGACAAGGACGGCATCTCTGCCGCCGTCGTGTTCCTGCGGCTCATCGCGCGGCTCAACGCGGCCGGGCTGACGCTCGCCGACCACCAGCGCGCGTTCGACGAGAAGTTCGGCGCATTCGCGTCGTCGCAGATCTCGCTGCGGGTCGCGGACCTCGCCGAGATCCCGCGGTTGATGGGCAGGTTGCGCGCGGAGTATCCGCGAGAGATCGGCGGGATCGTCGTCGAGTCGATCGATGATTTCGCGTCGGGATTCGGCGCGTTCCCGTCATCCGACATTCTTCGCTTCTGGCTCGAGGGCAAGGGGCGCGTGATCGTGCGTCCAAGTGGCACCGAGCCGAAGCTCAAGGTCTACATCGACGCATCGAGCACCGACGGAACCCCTGATGAGCGGCGCGTGGCTGCCGACGCTATGGTCGCAGCTCTCGACGCCGGCATGCGGGAGCTGCTGGGCGCGTGAGCAACGAGTGGCGGCGGGTGGCCGCGGCGCTGTCGAACCCGGTTCGGCGGTCTGTGTACGCCCAGCTCGTGCTCGGGGTCACGCCGTCGGCGCCGCGCCTGGATCGCGTTCTTGCCGACCTGCGCGGTGCGGGACTGATCTCCGCCGACAACGCGGTGATCGACTCGGCGTTCGCCGATCTGCTCACCGCCGAGGCTCCGGTCACGAGGACCGGGATCGAGCGGTTCATCCGCGACGGCCGGATCGAGCAGTATCCGTCGCGGCCGGCCGACCGGCTGTCGGTGCTCGAGTGGGCGGCTTCGCAGCTCCCTACCGATCAGTCCGTGAGCGAGGCTGCGGTCAACGAGGTTCTCGCAGGGCTCGTCGACGATGTCGCGTCGTTGCGCAGGTATCTTGTCGACGCTGGCCTCGTCGAGCGTGATGCCGACGGGCGGGAGTATCGGCGCAAGCGCTAGACAGCGCACCACCGGTACTGCTCTGATGCAGTGGTGAGGAATCCTGCGATCGGCCTGAGCGGCTTCGCTCTCGTGCTGTCCGTGGCGTGGCTCGTCCTGGGCATCGCCGTGCCCTTCACCGGTGGCGGCCGGTTCGCTTTTGCGGTGGGCTACATCGCCGTGCCCGTGCTGCTCGTCCTGGCCGCGATCGTCTCGATGCTCCGCGAGCGAGAAGGGTGGAGGCCAGCCCGCACACGACTGATCCTTGTACTCGGGGTGATCATGTCAACCGCAATCTGGGCGTCCTTCGTCGCCTTCTCGTCAGGATTCGACGAGGATCCCGTCGACGGATCGGTCCCCGCTATCGCGGAGCTCTCGCTGCCGCTTGCCGGGATCTCCGCGGTCCTTATCGCGGTCGTGATCGCGCTCATCATGAGTGCGGCCCTCCCCCGAGGAACTCGTCAGGTGGTGCTGACCGTCCTCACGGCAGTCATCGGCGGTCCGGTGCTCGCCGTGCTGCTCTTGACCCCGTCCGCCGCGATCGGTCTGGAGGTCGGCACCTTCGCGATAGCCGTGTCACGGGCACCGCGCGTGCCACGCACTGTGCGGACACCGGCACCGGTCTCCGCGGTGGACCTGGGCGTCGCGGTCGTGCTGGCGCGGGCCCTCGGGGTGTTCGCAGCCGCGTTCCTTGCCATCACATGGACGATCGGCTTCGCGAACAGCATCGCGCTGACCGGCACCGAGGGCCAGACCTCGTCCATCGGGGCTGCCGTTGCAGCCGCGCACCTCGCCGCAGTCCCTCTGCTCGCGGCGCTGACAGCTCTCATCGTCATCACAACCGGCAGGCGCACCCTCTGGCTCGCAACCGGGCTCGTGAGCGTGGCGGTGGTCGCGTCATCCGCTGTGCTGATCGCCTTCAACGATCCCGCGAGCGACGTGGGCGTGACCGTGTTCGCTGCTATCAGCGCGAGTGTCGGCGTGTGGATCGCGATCGCTGCCGCACCACGACTGCCCTTCGTCGGGGTCACGCGAGTCGTGGTGGTACCGGTGGTCGCACTCATCGGCGCGATCGCCTATTTCTGGCTGGTCGGCATGTGGGGCGCCGGCACGCTCATCGTGCCTGCCCTTGTCCTGGCGATCAGACCGCGCCTGGTGCTGCGGCGGCTCGCACCGCAGGCTGTTTAGCCCAGCGCCGCGTCGAGCTTCGCAGTGAGTTCCTCGGTGTCGAAGTAGTTCTCGATCACGACGACGTCCGCGAACGTCTTGCCGATCGCGTCCACGAACTCGGCCGAGGTGAGGATGACCTGCGCGTCGCCCGCGACCGTCGCGAGGGAACCGATGTCTGCCGCGATGACCGTCGCCTCGATGTCGAGGCGCTTCAGCACACGCTCGGCGTTGACCTTGAGGATTCCGGAGCTGCCGATGCCTGCTCCGCAGATGGCGACGATCTTCATGACGGGACTCCCATGATGCGTTGGACCTCTTCCGGCGTTGTTGCTGCCGCGAGATCGGCGATCGCTGTCGAATCGTTGAAGATGTTCGCGAGTCCCGCGACAGCGGCGAGATGCTCCCCAGCTTTGGCTATCGCGATCGCGAGAACAACCCTCACGGGGTCGTTGTGCGGGTGCCCGAACGCGACGGGCTCACTCAGCACGATGATCGCGAGACCGTCGGCGAGCACGTCGGGGCCGGGCCGGGCGTGTGCGAGAGCGAGACCGGGTGCGATGACGACGTACGGTCCGTGCTCCTCGATCATGCGGATCATCTCGCCGGCGTAGCCCGCCTTCGCCGCTCCCGAACGCACGAGTGCGTCACCGGCGAGCGAGACGGCGGCACGCCAGTCTTCGACGACCGCACCGATCTCGATCGCTTCGGTGGGGAGCGGCGGCAAGGCCATTACAGGTTCTCGAATCCGGTGATGATCCTCTGCGACAGTTCTTCGCGGTCGTCGAGGGACAGGAACGTCGAGGCCGCCGCGTTGAGCTGGAAGATCTCGAAGTCGTCGAGCCCGTAGCCGAAGGTCTCGGCGAGCAGGAAGAGCTCCTTCGTGATGCTCGTGTTGCTCATGAGGCGGTTGTCGGTGTTGACGGTCACCATGAAGCCGAGCTGGTAGAGCAGGTCGAACGGGTGGTCGATGAGCTCGGTGCCCGACGCGTTCGTCTGGAGGTTCGACGACGGCGCGATCTCGAGCGCGATCTCGCGGTCCTTGACCCACTGCGCGATCTCGCCGAGCACGACGAACGTGCTCTCGTCGTCTCCGCCCTCGGTCGTGATGTCCTCGGCGATGCGCACACCGTGGCCGAGACGCATGGCGCGGCCGTCGATGAGTGCGCCGCGGATGCTCTCGATGCCGTCGGCCTCACCGGCGTGGACCGTGCGGGGCATGAAGTTCTCGACGAGATAGTCGAAGGCGGGCTTGAGGTTGCGCGCCGGGAAGCCCAGCTCGGGGCCGGCGATGTCGAATCCCACGACGCCGTTGTCACGGTGGCGCACGGCGAGCTTGGCGATATCGAGACCGTCACCGGTCATGCGCATGGCCGTGATGAGCTGGCCGATTTTCATCGAGTGACCGGATGCCGCGGCATCCGCAATACCGGCCTCAATGCCCTCCTGCACGGCCTCGACGACGCTATCGAGCGTGAGGTCCTGGGTGAGGTGCTGCTCGGGCGCCCAACGGATCTCGCCGTAGATGACGCCGTCCTTCTGGAGGTCGTTGACGAACTCGCGCGTGATGCGCACCACGTGGTCGTGCTTCTGCATGACGGCGCCAGTGATGTCGAAGGTCGACAGGTAGTCGACGAGGTTGCCGCTGTTGGACTTGACGTCCCACCAGGACTGCAGCTCAGCCGCGGTGGTCGCGGGGAGGGCGTAGCCGATCTCGTCGGCGATCTCGATGATTGTCTGCGGGCGCAGGCCACCGTCGAGGTGATCGTGAAGGGACACCTTCGGCAAGGCGCTAATAGAGGGGCCGCCGCCGGGCAGCGCGAAGTCGAAGAGGTTGCTCATGTGAACAAATCTATCGCTCGCACGCTGGATGGTGGCCGCCGGTTACTCCCGGCCGGGCGCGTTCATTCGCCGTTCACGCGTCGGGAGATCTCCGCGGCGGCGGCTCGAGCCGCCTCCCGCACGGTATCGATGGGGATTCCGCTGAACGTCGTCGCGACATACGGCACCGTGAGCGCCGCGCGAACGCTGCCGTCGATCGCGACCACAAGGTCGGTGATGCCCGGCTGCATCGGGTCGGGACGCTCGACGAGGGAGTCATGGCCGGTGAGTACCGCGCCGGTCGCGGTCGCGTCGAGATCGAAGGTCGCACCGACGCGCACGCGGTACCCGAAGTCCGCGGGGCTCTCCACCTGCGCGATCACGAGCACGCGGCCCGCGTCGATGACGCTGAGGTTGCACGACTGCTGCACCGTGTCGGCCAGGACTCGCATGGGAGTGGTCGCTGCGGCGATGAGTCCGCGGAGGGGCGGGTGCTGGTGGGCGAGCGAGAACAGCCGCGTGGACAGGACGTACAGTCCGTTGTCGCGCACGAGATAGCCGCGCTTCTCCAGGAGCGCGAGAACCCGGAAGATCTGGCTGGAGCTGCGGCCCGTGGCATCCGCTATCTCGTTCTGGCCGAGTCCGCCCGCCGTGCTCGCGAGGAGCTCGAGGATGTCGAGCGCCTTGTCGAGCGCGGGCACGGCATAGTCAGGGGCGCCCGCCATCAGCGCGAAGCGCCCATCGCTGCGAGCATGCGGCGGGCGATCTCGCGGTCGATGTCGTTCGGCACGGGCTGCGCGCCCGTCGGCAGCGACGCGGCATCCGTCGCGACACGCTCGAGAGAGAGCGACTGCAAGAGGAACCCGAGGTCCATCGCCTCGATCGAGTTGCCCTTCGGCTCGCGACCGGCGAGGTTCATCATGCGACCGTCGGCGAGCAGCACGACGTGGCGGTCGCCGAGATCGATGCGCTCGATCGCGTCGTCGAGTCGCGTCGAACCCGTGGCCATCGTGCGGAGCGTCTCCACCTCGATCTCCCACGGGAAGTGGCCGCAGTTGGCGAGCACGGCTCCGTCGGCGACCCGCTCGAAGAAGTCGCGCCCGAGGATCCCTGGCTGCCCCGTGGCGGTGATGAACACCTCGCCCCATTCGGCGAGGTCGAGCATGTCTCCGACGCGGAACCCGTCCATCGCGGCTTCGAAGGCTTTCAGCTCGTCCACCTCGACGACGGCCACCTTGCCGCCGAGCGAGCGCAGGTAGTGGGCGACACCGCGGCCGCACCAGCCGTAGCCGGCCACGACGAACCGACGCCCGTTCACCATGAGGTTCGTGATGCGCATGAAGCTCTCGACGACGGACTGCCCCACCGCGTGCTTGTTCTCCCCGATGGCCTTGAGCAGGCTGTCGTTGATGACGATGACCGGGTACGGAACCCGCCCGGCGAGCTCGGAGCGCAGGCGGTTGCCGCCGCTCGTGGTCTCCTCGGTGCCGCCGAGGATCACTCGGCCGTTGGCCACGAGGCCGGCGGCCAGATCGGCTCCATTGTCGAGCAGGATGTCGAAGCCCGCGTCGAGTACGGACTGCACGTTCCGGTGATGCTGCTCGAGCGAGTCATCCCGTGCCCCGAACACGGTCATACCGCGGTCCCGCAGGTAGGCGACGATGTCGTCCTGCGTCGACCCGTGGTTGCCCGTCGCGACGATCGTCGCGCCACCCGCCTCGAGGGTCTCGAGGAGCACGGCGGTCTTCGGCTCGAGGTGGAGAGACATGCCGATCGTCTTGCCGGCGAATGGTTGCGACTCCGCGAAATCGGCTCGCGCCCGGGCGAGGAGCGGCATGCGGGAACGGATCCACTGCACGCGGTCGGCGCCGCGCTTCACGAGTTCGGTCATGCAGCCACCATACATATATGAATGCGATTTTCATATATGTTTCCGCCGCCAATCCCGATACTGTCGAAGCATGCCTACGAAGATCATTCTCGACTGCGATCCCGGCCATGACGATGCGGTGGCGATGCTGCTCGCGCACGGCAATCCCGACATCGAGATCGTCGCCGTGACGACGGTGTTCGGCAACCAGACCGTCGACAAGACGACGCGGAACGCACTCTCGGTCGCCGCGGTCGCAGGGATCACCGGAGTACCGTTCGCCGCCGGCGCGCATCGCCCGCTCGTCCGCACCGTCGAGACGGCGGGCAGCATCCACGGGGAGAGCGGACTCGACGGCCCGCAGCTTCCCGACGCGACCTTCGAGCTCGACAGCCGGCACGCCGTCGACCTCATCATCGACACGATCATGGCGAGCGAGCCGGGCACCGTCACCCTCGTGCCGACGGCGGCCCTGACCAACATCGCGCTCGCGGTGCGGAAGGAGCCGCGGATCGCCTCCCGGGTGAAGGAGGTCGTGCTTATGGGCGGCGGCTACAACGTCGGCAACTGGAGCGCGACATCCGAGTTCAACATCATCATCGACCCGGAGGCCGCACACATCGTCTTCAACGAGGACTGGCCGCTCACGATGGTCGGACTCGACGTCACGCACCAGGCGCTCGCGACTCCGTCCGTTGTCGCCGAGATCGCCGCGATCGGAACTCCCGTCGCGGCGTTCGTCGGTGAGCTCATGGACTTCTTCGCCCACTCGTACAAGGACGAGCAGGGCTTCGACTACCCGCCCGTGCACGACCCGGTCGCCGTCGCGTACGTCATCGACCCGACCGTGCTGACCGTGCGCAAGGCACCGCTCGACGTCGAGCTCACGGGCACGATCACGCTCGGCATGACGGTGGCCGACCTGCGCGCGCCGGCACCGGACGACTGCACGACCCAGGTCGCGACCGGTCTCGACGCCGACAAGTTCTGGGGACTCGTCACCGACGCGATCCGTCGCATCGGCTGAGGGTTTCCACCCCCTGAAGTCGCGCAAACGGTCAGAACCCTTCGCTCGTCGGCACCGTTTGGGCGACCTCATGGCCCGATCGGGTCATACACAGGGCGCGGGTTGCCACAGATGCGGCGCACGATTGACGGACGCGTCGTCAGACACCCACAGTGTGGGGATGCGTTCCCCTGGCCCGCTGCCTCCACACCTCCGCGATCGACCGTTTACGACCGCGGCGGCGCTGAGCGCGGGGGTGAACGCTGGACGACTCCGAGCGAATGACCTGAACGCGCCGTTCCACGGCGTCCGTCAGCCCGAGGGTTCGACGGATACCGCTGGCTCGTTAGCGAGCGCATACGCGGCAAAGATGCCTCCCCGCGCCTTCTTCAGCCACGGGACCGCCGCTGCGCTCTGGGGAATACCGATCCCGTTCCGTGATCGACTGACCCACGTGGGCACGGTCCCCGGCTCACCGATGCCGCGCGGAACGGGCGTTCGAGGGCATCGCCTCCAGGTCGACCCGACCGACATCGTCACACGGGACGGCCTTCGCCTGACGTCGCAGGCTCGGACCTGGTGCGACCTCTCGACCGTACTGTCAGGTGAGGACCTGGTTGCCGCAGGCGACTATCTCCTGTGGCGACGCCGATTCGAGCGAGTGACCCGGGCCGACCTCGCCGAGGCGGTTAGCCGATATACCGGTCGCCGAGGACGACCTGCGCTGGACGTCGCATTCCCGCTCCTGAGCGATAGTTCCGACTCGCGCCCGGAGTCGGTATTTCGTTTTCGAACGATTCAGGACGGTCTTCCCGAGCCGCTCCCGAACTTCCCGATCTACGACGACCGCAACACATTCGTGGCGCAGCCGGACCTTGTATTCGTGGATTACCGGGTGTGCTTCGACTACGAGGGAGAGCACCACTTCACCGATCAGGCCCAGTGGAGCAAGGACCTCGGGAGGGTCCGCCGGATCGAGGACGCCGGATGGTCGCACGTTCGGGCAGGGAAGACAGATCTCCGCGACTCCCGCGCGGTCTTCGCGACGCTTCGTACTCGGCTCCGCGCGCGCGGCTGGCCGGGTTGAGGTCGCGAAAACGCTGTCTAGGAGCCGCTCATACCGGCCGATTGAGCGACTTCACGGCAAGGGCAAGCGGACAGTTCGGCAAGGGCGAGCGGATGGCTCGGCTGGGGCGAGCGGACAGGTCGGCACAGGCGAGCGGATGACCCGGCGAACCGTTACGCGACGCGTCCGGCGATGAGCGGGCCACCGGTCACGACGTCGTCACCGGGATCCCCGATGCGGTACGCCCCGTCGAGGGCTTCCAGCGCCCGCTCGAAGCGAGCGCCGTCGTCGGCGTGCAGCGCGAACAGCGGCTGCCCCTCCGTGACGGTGTCGCCGGGCTTGGCGTAGAGGTCGATGCCGGCGGCGTGCACGACGGGGTCCTGCGCGCGAGCGCGACCCGCGCCGAGGCGCCACGCCGAGACACCGAACGGCAGCGCCTGCTGCTCGACGAGGACGCCGCTGCGGGTGGCGTGCACAACGTGGGTCTCGCGCGGCTCGGGAAGCGGCACCGAGAGGTCGCCGCCCTGGGCGGAGATCATCGCGCGCCAGGTGTCCATCGCGCGACCGTCGCGGAGGGCCGCCTCGACGTCGGCGTCGGGCTGTCCCGCGAGGGTGAGCATCTCGCGCGCTAGCGCGATGGTGAGTTCGATGACGTCGGCCGGTCCACCGCCGGCGAGCACCTCGATGGACTCCCGCACCTCGTTCGCGTTTCCGATGGTGAGACCGAGCGGCACGTTCATGTTCGTGAGGAGCGCTGTCGTGGCGACCCCGGCATCCGTACCGAGTCGCACCATGGTCTCCGCGAGCTCGCGGCTGCGGGCAGGATCCTGCATGAAGGCGCCCGAGCCGAACTTGACGTCGAGTACGAGCGCGGCGGTGCCCTCGGCGATCTTCTTGCTCATGATGGACGACGCGATGAGCGGGATGGCCTCGACGGTCCCGGTGATGTCGCGAAGCGCGTAGAGCTTGCCGTCGGCAGGAGCGAGACCCTTACCGGCGGCGGAGATGACGGCGCCGACCGACTCGAGCTGCGCCATGAACTCGTCATTCGTCAGGGACGCACGCCAGCCGGAGATGCTCTCGAGCTTGTCGAGGGTGCCGCCGGTGTGGCCGAGTCCGCGACCGGAGAGCTGCGGAACCGCGACGCCGAACGATGCGACGAGCGGCGCGAGCGGGAGGGTGATCTTGTCACCGACGCCGCCTGTCGAGTGCTTGTCGGTCGTGCGCTTGGAGAGCGACGAGAAGTCGAGGGTCTCCCCCGACGCGATCATCGCGAGCGTGAGATCGCGGATCTCGGAGCGCTCCATGCCGTTGATGAAGATCGCCATGGTCATGGCGGACATCTGCTCGTTCGCGACGTAGCCGCGCGTGTACGCATCGACGAGCCAGTTGATCTGGTCGGTCGAGAGCGTTCCGCGATCCCGCTTGGTGCGGATCAGGTCGACGACGTCGAAACGCTCGATGGCGGTCACTGGCGATACGCCTCGAGGGTGCGCGGGCCGAACGCGTCGGGAATGACCTCGTCGATCGTCTTGATGCCCGACACCGTCTCGAGCAGCATGCCGTCAGCGGAGTGCTCGAAGAGCAGCTGGCGGCAGCGTCCGCACGGCATGAGTGCGTTGCCCTTGCCGTCGACACACGTGAAGGCGACGAGCTTGCCTCCACCGGTCATGTGCAGGGCGGAGACGAGCGAGCACTCGGCGCACAGCGTCAGGCCGTACGACGCGTTCTCGACGTTCGCTCCGGAGAGCACACGACCGTCGTCGACGATCGCGGCAACCCCGACGGGGAAGTTCGAGTAGGGAACGTACGCGTGGGTGAGGGCTTCCGTCGCGACAGCGCGGAGAGCGTCCCAGTCGATGGTCGTCATTGCTTGATGTACGCCTTCCCACTCGCGGCCGGCGCTTTCGACTGGCCGACCAGCCCTGCGACGGCGAAGATCGTCACGACATATGGGAGCATGAGCATGAACTCGCTCGGCACCGGTGAACCGATGATGCTCAGCACGCTCTGCAGGTTCGATGCGAAGCCGAACAACAGCGCGGCAAGCGTCGCCTTGATCGGGTCCCACCGGCCGAAGATCACGGCGGCGAGGGCGATGAATCCGTTTCCGGCCGTCATCTCCTTGGTGAATCCACCGACCGACCCGAGCGTGTAGAACGCGCCACCGAGCCCTGCGATTGCTCCCGCGAGGGAGACGGTCCAGAACCGCGTGCGGTTGACGTTGATGCCGACGGTGTCCGCGGCCTGCGGGTGCTCGCCGACGGAACGCACGCGGAGGCCCCAGCGCGTCTTGAACAGCGCGAACCAGACGACCGCGACGGCGATGTACATGAGGTAGACGATGATCGTCTGGCGGAACAGCACGGGTCCCACGATCGGGATCTGGCTCAGCAGCGGGATCTCGATGCGCTCGAACCGCGGCGGCGAGTTGAGCGTCTCCTGGTTCGGGCTCAGCACGGTCGAGTAGAGGAAGCTCGTGAGTCCCGTGACGAGCACGTTGAGCACGACACCGACGATGACCTGGTCGACGACATACTTGATCGCGAAGGCCGCGAGAACGAACGACACGAGAACACCGGCGACCATGGCGGCGACGAGTCCGAGCAGCGGCTGCTGGGTAGCGGATGCCACGACAGCCGACACGAAGGCGCCCGCGAGCAGCTGGCCCTCAATGGCCACGTTGACAACTCCGACGCGTTCGCCGATGACACCGCCGAGCGCACCGAAGATGAGCGGGGTGCTCAGGCCGACCGCGCCGATCAGGAGGCCGGGTACCGGGAGGGTCTCCCCCGCCGATGCCCAGGTGAGGAATCCGGCGAGGAATACTACGGCGAAGACCGCGATGACCCAGAGGCGCACGTGCTGGCCCCGCGAGACCCGGAACGCCGACCACACGACGGCGGCGATCAGCAGCAGGGTGAAGACGATCCCCGTGGGGAACGTCGGCGTGACGAGCTCCGGCAGCTGGATGAAGTCCGACGCTGTCGACAGGCGGAACGTGCTGGACCCTTCACGACGCAGGCCGACGAACAGCACGATCGCGATGAGGGCGAAGATACCCAAAGCGATCGGCGTCTTCCAGGTGGACATGAAGGACTTCATCGAGAATTCGGATGACACGGCATCCGTTGTGCTGATCGTGGTCACTTGGACACCACCGCCTTTGCTGTCGAAGGCTTCCTGAGCGTGAAGCCGGTGGGGTCGGGCAGGCGGAACACCGCGCGAACGAGCGGCGGAGCGGCGATCAGCAGCACGATGAGCGACTGGACCACGAGGATGATGTCGATCGGCACGCCCTCGGAGGCCTGCATCGAGAATCCGCCGGCCTTGAGTGCGCCGAACAGGATGCCCGCGACGAAGACTCCCCACGGTCGTGATCGACCGAGGAGGGCTACGGTGATCGCGTCGAAGCCGATTCCCGCGTCGACGCCAGCGCCGAAGCCGGAGGTGAGGCTGCCGCCGAGAACCTGCGATACACCGGCGAGGCCTGCGAGGCCACCCGAGATGAGCATCGCGTAGAGGTACATGTTCTTGACGTTGATACCTGCGACCCGCGCCGCGTTGGGGTTCTCCCCGACGGCGCGGAACTGGAAGCCGAGCGCCGAGCGGTTGAGCAGCCACCACACGAAGATCGTCACCGCGATGACGATGATGAACCCGAGGTGCAACTGGTAGGTGTTACCGAGGATCTTGGGGAGCACGGCGGTGTCGTCGATAGCCGAGGTCTTCGGGTTCGTCGATCCGGGGGCCTGGAGCACCGGCGTCTTGAGCAGGTAGACGAGCAGGTAGAAGGCGACGTAGTTGAGCATGATCGTCGTGATGACCTCGTGCGCTCCCGTGCGGGCACGGAGCAGGCCGACGATTCCACCCCACAGCGCGCCACCGACGATGCCGGCGAGGATCGCGACGACGAGGTGGAGGCCGTACGGCAGCTCGATGTTGAAGCCGACCCAGCCGGCGAAGATCGCCGCGACGATGATCTGGCCGCGCGCACCGATGTTGAAGAGCCCGACGCGGAACGCGAGAGCGACACCGAGACCGGCCGCGATGAGCGGTGTCGCGAAGGTGAGGGTGTCCGTGAGCGGCTTGATGCCGGCCGCGAACCCATCGCGACGGAAGTTGTAGATCGATCCCTGGAAGAGAGCGCTGTACGCACCGGAGACCGCGTCCCACACCGCACGGAGCATGTCCGTGGGTCGGGAGAAGAAGTACCCCGCGGTCTCCTTCACCCCGTCGTTCGTGAAGGCGATCATGATGGCACCGACCACGAGGGCGAGCAGGACGGCGAGTACCGAGATACCCGCGCTTCCGCCGATGATCTGTCGCGCGGCCGCAGTCCAGCGGGACTGCTCCTTCGGCTCCTCGACCATGGGCGACTGGCCCGGCTCGAGTCCGGCCGGCTCTGCCGCCACGGCCTCGGGCTTCGGGGAGCTGAACTCTGGGGTGTTGTCGCTCACGCGGCAACCTCCGTTCCTGCGGGCAGTTCGCCTGCCATCATGAGGCCGAGAACGTCACGAGGAGTGTCGCCGGCGACGATTCCGACGATCGAGCCGCGGTACATGACCGCGATGCGATCGGCGAGGGCGGTGACCTCGTCGAGTTCCGTCGAGACGACGATGACGGGGATCCCCGCGTCGCGTGTCTCGACGATCTGGGTGTGCACGAACTCGATCGAACCGACGTCGAGACCGCGGGTGGGCTGTGCCGCTACGAACAACCGAAGCTTTCGGCTGAGCTCGCGCGCGAGCACGACCTTCTGCTGGTTTCCGCCGGAGAGGTTCGCGGCGTGGCTGGCGATGCTCTGTGCGCGGATGTCGAACTGCTTGAGCTTCTCCTGCGCAAATTCGGCGAGGTAGGAGAGCTGGAGGCTGCCGAGCTTCACGAACGGCGCTCCGTTGGAGCGGTCGAGCATGAGGTTCTCGGCAACCGAGAACGCGCCGATGAGCCCGTCCTCCTTGCGGTCCTCGGGCACGAAGCCGACACCGACGTCAAGTACCTTGCGCACGCTCAGTCCACGCAGGGACTTGTCATCGAGACGGATGTCGCCGCTCACCCTGTCCTGCAGTCCCATGATCGCCTCGGCAAGCTCGGTCTGGCCGTTGCCCTGCACTCCCGCG
>Ga0247814_10000985_pt1 | contig 18371 bp, 13 predicted proteins | sample UWRJL179409R1_FD_179947 | JGI IMG/M metagenome (GOLD analysis project Ga0247814, IMG submission 179947) | Plant litter microbial communities from Arlington Agricultural Research Station in Wisconsin, United States - UWRJ-L179-409R-1 | ecosystem: Environmental > Terrestrial > Plant litter >...
TTCGGAGCCCGGCGCGATCTGTAGGACTGGCTTTAGCCGGGAGGGCGGAAGGTCTGACGACGCAACTGCTGCGAATGTACCGCCTGCTCCCGGCTAAAGCCGGTTCTAGGGGGTGGTGGTATTCGTTGGCGCGCGGCTTGCCCGCGAAGACGTCAGCTCAGTCAGCGAGATAGTCGCAGCCTGTTCCGGCCTCTTCGCGAGCAAGCTCGCTCCAGCGAGTTGGCGTGCCGTTTCAAACCACCTGATCCAGCTCCGGCACGGCCTGCTGCTGTTCGCGCGGGCCGGGTACGGCGTGGCTCAGGGTAATCGGGATCGACTTGGCGGCAGGCACTTTGCTGCGCTCTGCGTAATGCCAGAGCGGCACCAGCGGGTTGCATTCCGGGTAGTACGCCGCGCTGCAACCTTCGGGAATATCGTAGGCGATGATTTGCATCGGCCCGACTTGCCGTTTGGTTTCCGGCTCCACCGCCGTGGTCAACATGACCCAGCCACCGGGGGCGAAACCCAGGCGGACGATGTCGTTGCGGTTCATGAAAATCACCGTGCGCGTCCCGCTGACTCCGCGAAAGCGATCGTCATAGCCGTAGATCGTGGTGTTGAATTGGTCGTTGCTGCGGATCGTCATCAATTGCAAAACCTCGCGCCGCTCCGGCGCAAGCTCCACATCGTCGTCTTCGCTGAGCATCGTCGGTGTGATGAACTGCGCACGCTCACTTTCGGTTTTCCAGATCCGTTGCGCCGCAGGCAATGGGCGATGAAAGCCGCCGGGTTGCCACATGCGGGTTTCCATATCATGGAAAATCTCCGGATACACCTGGCCAATGGCCTCGCGAATTTTCGAATAATCGCTGCGCCACGCATCCCAGTCGATGCGTTCGATGCCCGACAGGGTTGCCTCCGCCAGCCCGGCAATAATCGCCACTTCCGCACGCAAATGCTCGCTGACCGGTTCGCTCTGGCCTTTCCAGCCATGGATGTGGCCGGTGCTGTCTTCAGTGCTGTAGGTTTGTTCGCGACCGTTTTGCCGGTCGATTTCAATGCGGCCCAGACACGGCAGCAGCCAGGTATTTTTTGCCGTGACCAGATGCGTGCGATTGAGCTTGGTCGCAATCTGCACGCTCACTTGCAGGTTTTTCCAGGCCGGTTCCATGCGCGAGGTATCCGGGATCGCCCGCAGAAAGTTGCCGCCCAGACCGATGAAGCCCTGCATGCTGCCGTCGAGAATGCCTTCGCAGGTCTCCACCGTCGCGCGGCCTTTCTGGGTGGGGACATGGAAACCGAACAACGCTTCGATTTTATCCACCGGGACTTTCGCCGGATCTTCGGTGATGCCCACAGTACGCTGCCCTTGCACGTTGGAATGCCCACGCACCGGGCAAATGCCCGCGCCGGGCTTGCCGATATTGCCGCGCAACAGCAACAGATTGATCAGCATCTGCACGTTTTCAACACCGTGGCGATGTTGGGTCATGCCCATGCCGTAGATGATCATCACCCGTTTGCTGCGAGCGTAAACCGTCGCGGCGGCTTCCATGGCGCCACGGCTCAGGCCGGAACGCTGCTCCAGGGTTTCCCAGGCGCAGGCGCGAGCCATGGCGACAAAACCGGCGAAGCCCTGAGTGTGTTCGGCGATGAACGCCAGATCGATGATCGCCGGTTCACCTTTGACCAGCGCCGCCATGTCCATTTCGAACAGCGCCTTGGCGATCCCGGTCACGGCGGCCAGGTCACCCCCGATTGCCACCTGATGGTATTGCGTGCTGACCACGGTGGAGTCCGGGCCGAGCATTTCCCTGGGTGATTGCGGATTGACGAAGCGTTCCAGCCCGCGCTCGCGGATCGGGTTGAAGGTGATGATCGGCACATTGCGTTTGCGCGCTTCCTGCAACGGGTGCAGCATGCGCGGGCTGTTGCTGCCGACGTTCTGGCCGAAGAAAAAGATGCAATCGGTGTGCTCGAAATCATCGAGCGTCACCGTGCCGACGGGTACGCCAATGCTTTCCTGCAAGCCCACCGAAGTGCTTTCGTGGCACATGTTCGAACTGTCGGGCAAGTTGTTGGTGCCGTAAGCCCGGGCAAACAGCTGATACATGAACGACGTCTCCAGCGAGGCGCGACCGGATGCGTAAAACGCCACGTTGTCCGGTTCGATGGCGCGTAGCTGCGCACCGATCTCGCGGTAGGCTTCTTCCCAGCTGGTTTCCCGGTAATGATCGGTTTGCGGGTCATAGCGCAACGGATGAGTCAGCCGGCCGTGTTGTTCAAGATCGTAGTCGGGCCATTGCAACAGCTCGGTGACGGAGTGGCGGGCGAAAAAGTCCGGGCTGGTCTTGAGCGAAGTCAGTTCCCACGCCGTGGCCTTCGCGCCGTTCTCGCAGAATTCCAGGTGATGCGGCTTGCCGGGCTTGGCCCAGGCACAGCTGACGCAGGCGAATCCACCGGGTTTGTTTTGCTTGAGCAGCGCGACTGACCCTTTTGATATGGCTTGCTCGCGCCAGAGAATTCGCATCACGGATCTGGCCGAACCCCAGCCACCTGCAGCAGAGGTGTAAGGTCGGTAATGCGCTTTGGGGTGGATGAGCATCGAAACATTTCCTCCGGACTGCGGGAACATGACGGGCGGCGCGGCCATATCCAGCTGTGACGCAGCGGTCTGGACAAAGGTTCGGTGCAGGTTCACCAGCGGTACATTGGTCCGGCGGCGGGCGCGAAGCCGAACTTGCCGGGGAAAAACGAATCAGTTCTAGCGGCAGTTGATAAACAGAGGAGTGACCAGCGTTTTGCCGAATCTCAAGTCTTTCATCGTGCTCTGCGTTCTTTTGTGCGCAGGCAACTTCAATCTTCAAGCGGCCGACGCGCTCACCGCAGTCGCAGCCGCAGTTGCTCCCGCACCCGCCGCAGACCCGGCGGCGCCCGCCGAAGAAGCGCCCGCCGCGCCGGAAATTCTGGTTCAGGGCGGTTTGTTGGGCGCGATCAGTTCAGGCATCGACGAGGTGCAGGACAAACTCGATATTGATGGCCACCTGCTCGACTCCTGGCGACTGCGTGCCGATCGTGCGGCCAATGAGCTGGACAAGCTGGTCAGCAAGCCGACCTCGCGTTCACAGTGGGGGGTTGCTGGCGATTTCCTGATGCTGTCGGTGGTGTGGATTGGCGCCTTTGCGGTGCTCACCACACTGGGCAGTTTTCTTGCGATTCGACTCAATCGGCGGCCATTCCTCGCGGTCCGTCAGCGCAGCCAGGCGCTGCTGAGTTATGTCTTGCCCTACACGCTGCCCGCCATTATCTGTTTACCCCTGACGCTGTATGTCAGCCACTTTCTGGACGCATCTGTCGGCCGCGCCCTTGCGCTGTGTTTCGCGTATTCGACCAGCAGCGGCATCGTTTCGACCTCGGTGCTGCTGTGCGTGATCGTCATGTTCGATTTCGGCCACAAGCGCGCGGCGGTACGCATGATCCGCCGCTACAGCCCGCGTCCCCTGTTTGTCGTCGGCTTCATGGCCGCCTTGAGCGACGCACTGACCAGCCCGCAGATTGCCCGCCAGTTTGGCAACAACGTCACCACCAGCGTCGCGGTGTTTACCGGATTGGTGGCATCCGTGGTGTTCTGTGTTCTGGTGATCAAGGTCCGCCGCCCGATTGCGCATCTGATTCGTAACCGTTCCCTGCATAGCCGCTTGAAGCAGCCAGCGTTGCAGGAATCGCTCAAGGTGTTTTCCAACCTGTGGTATCTGCCGATCCTGCTGATGATTCTGGTGTCGGCGGTGAACCTGATCGGCGCTGGCGAAGACAGCCAGAAAGCCCTGCGCTGTGCGTTGTTCACCACCGTGTTGCTGATTGCCACGGTGTTCCTCAGTACGGTTTTCCAGCATTTTTTCAAGCCGGCAGTAACGCCGGGGCATGTCTATAAAGAGCGGCTGCTCAGCCTGCTGCACGCCGTGGCGCGTATCGTGCTCGCCGTCAGCTTTATCGAAATACTGGGGAGGATCTGGGGTTTTTCGCTGTTCGAATTTGCCCAGCGCAATACCCTGGGTCGGGTTATCAGTGATTCGCTGAGCAGCATCGGTTTGATTCTGCTGGTGACCTGGCTGCTGTGGGTGGTGCTGGACACGGCAATTCAGGAAGCGCTGAAAACGCCGATCAATCATCGTTCGTCGCGGCAACCCAGCACGCGCATCAAAACCATTCTGCCGCTGCTGCGCAACGCGATAAAAATCGTCCTGGTGGTGATTTGCGCGATCACCACCATGGCCAATCTGGGCATCAACGTTGCGCCTTTGCTGGCGGGTGCCGGGGTCGTCGGTCTGGCCATCGGCTTTGGTTCCCAGCAGCTGGTGCAGGACGTGATCACTGGCTTGTTCATCATCATCGAAGACACTTTCTCCGTTGGCGATTGGGTGGTGTTGTCCACCGGGCATTCCGGCACTGTCGAAAGCCTGACCATTCGCACCGTGCGTCTGCGGGATGGCAAAGGCTTCGTGCATTCGGTGCCGTTCGGCCAGATCAAAGCCGTCACCAACCAGTCGCGGCAGTTCGCTTATGCGTTCTTCTCGGTGCAGTTCACTTACGACAGCGACATCGACAGCGCGCTGTCTTTGATCCGCGAAACCGGGCAGTCGATCACTGATGACATTTTGCTCAAAGGCAATCTTCAAGGTCCGCTGGAAGTGTTCGGCGTCGACCGCATGGACCTCAACGGCGTGGTGCTGACTGCGCAATTCCGCACGGTTTCCGGCGGACAATACGGCGTGGGTCGGGCGTTTAACGAGCGCTTGAAGAAACTTGTGGATAAAGCCACTGACGTGCGCTTTGCGCAGACTTATCCACAGACCGTGATCAGCCCGATACCCGGAACACCACCGGCGCTGGCGATTGACGGCGAAGCACAGCCTGCGGCGGCCAAGCCTAATGTGGTGAATCGCGATGGGTCGGAAAGCCCGGCGGTGTAGCCAAAGTCGGATCCGTTAGAGCGAGGCTTGCTGTAGGACCGGCTTTAGCCGGGAGTGCAATTGATGCTCTCGCGACTAAAGTCGCTCCTACGGTCGGTTAGCGGGCAAGCCTCGCTCCAACAGAGTGCCGGATTTGTTGGCCAGGCCATCAGCGCAACAACCGCTCGCGAATCTGTGCCATGGCTTCACCATCCAGCTCCAGCCAATACACCGGCTTACCCGCAATGATCGCAGCGGCAGGAATGCCGTCGCGGTAGATCAGCCGATTGCCCGCCAGCGCCGGCACTTTCTGGCCGGGTAATAACGTGCCCAGCAGATTCAACGGATCAACCCCGCTCAAGCTGATCAGGCTGCCATCCAGCGGCCGTTTGCGGATCTCACGCAGCACGGGGATTGCTTCCGGCAAGGCAAATTGCTCGCCCGCCAGGCCGCTGACGAAACGCCCGCCGCGTATCTCGCCGCGCGCTTCCAGGCGATGGAACGTGCGCAGCAGTTCGCGCCAGCTTGGCAGCCAATCGGCTTCACGCTCCAGCAAACGCCAGAACACCACGCCATAACGGCGCAGCAAGGTCAGGGCAATGTGCTCGAGTATTTCCGGATCGGTCGCTTGCGGCCGTTTGTTGTCGACTGTCGCCGGTTCTGCCTTAGCCCGCCGCAGCAGTGCCCAGCGCCCCGCGTCGTCCATGCCGCCGATAAACGCTCCCCGGTTGCGTCGACTGGTATGCGCCGAGCGTTTGCTGGCGGGCGTGATCAACGCGCGCAACCCGGCGAAGCTGTCGGCATTGACCAACCCCGCCGCGACCAATTCCTGCAAAGCGATTTCCAGCTCGGCGCGCAGCAGATGCGCTTCGGTTACCAGCTCGTCGAAAAACATCGCGCCATGGCTGGCCAATGCGGCATGCACTTTTTGCGCTTTCAGGGACAGATCCGCCACGGCCGATTGTTCGGTCAAGCCGCTCCAGAGATTCAGCTGACTGCGCGGCAACAACACAATCGGCGTGCTGCGCAACGCCGAGCCTGCGGTTTTGCTGCGGTTGGCGATCCGCGTCCAGACCACTTTGCCGGAGCGACAAATCTCATCCAGCCAGCCGGGGGAAAAGTCCTTGAGCCGCGCGGGCAGCAGATCGCTGTCCCACGCGCCCGCTGCGGCACTGAAACCTTCGAGTTGAGCGACCACTTCCGGCAACGCAGCCTGACCCTGGCTGCGGGTCGCGTTGGACAAATGCTGCCAATCGAACAGAAAGTGCATGAAGTCCTGCAACGACACCGGCTCGATTTCCCGGCGCAGGCGTTTGACGGTGTAGCGATGAATGCGCGCCAGCAGATGGCGCTCGCACCATTGATCAGTGGTCGCGCCGGGGCTGAATCGACCGCGCAACACATAACCTTCGCTTTCCAGGCGCGCCAATGCCTGCGCCACCTGGCTGGCGCTTAATGCCAAAGGCCCGGCAATCTCGTCCACCGGCAAAGGGCCGAAGCCACTCAAACGCGCACGCATCACTTCAACAATGGCCTCGTCGCGGTCCCAGTCCTGATCGAAACCGGGCAGGGCGACCAGCTGCGGGTGCATTTCGGCTTGTGGATAAATTGCCTGCAAGCAGGTCAAGCGCTCCAGCGGCAGCCAAAGTGCCTGTTCCGCGCTGACTTGCAGGCGCGTCACCCGGCCTGAACGCGCGAGTTTTTCCAGCCATTGCAGCCACATGGGCACCGCTCGCGCTTCGGCAGCGCTCACGCAAGCCAGGCTCATCAGCGCTTCGTGCATCTCGTCGCTGTTTTGCGGTTGCGGCCAGGCTTCTTCGCCGACCGCCGTGATGGCTTCGGCATCCAGCGCGCCGAGGTCATCGGAGGATTGCGGATCGCTCCAGCGTCGGTTGAGCACCGCTTGCGTGCGACGTTCCTCCAGCGGCGCATCGTCGAGAAACGCATAAGGCCGCGCATTGAGGATTTCTGCGGCAAGCGGCGAGGGCGCCGGCAAGTCCCGGGCAATCAGGCGAATCTGCCCGCCTTCCATGCGCCGCAACAGCGCCAGCCAGCCTTCGGCGTCCATGGCTTCGTGCAGGCAATCGTCGAGGGTTTGCTCGATCAACGGGTGATCGGGAACGTCGCGTTCGCCCACCAGATTCTCCAGGCAGGCGATCTGATCCGGGAATACCGTGGCGATCAGGTCTTCGCTTTTCATCCGTTGCAGCTGCGGCGCGACTTTGCGCCCGCCGCTGTAGCGCGGCAAAGCCAGCGCGGTGCCCGCATTCCAGCGCCAGCGCACGCCAAACAGCGGCGCATCCAGTACCGCCTGAATCAGCAAATGTTCGGCGCTGTCGGAATGCAAATATTTCCAGACTTCAGCCAGTTCAAAGCTGTGGCTGGTGGACAGCGACAGCACGATCGCATCTTCGCTGGCGGCCGCTTGCAGCTCGAAATTGAACGTGCGGCAAAAGCGCTTGCGCAACGCCAGGCCCCAGGCGCGATTGATGCGGCTGCCGAACGGGGTATGAATGATCAGTTGGGTGCCGCCGGTTTCGTCGAAGAAACGCTCCATGATCAACGTGTCCTGAGACGGCAGCGCGCTCAGCACCGAACGGGTACGGGCCAGGTAATCCACCAGTTGTTCAGCGCTGGCCAGATTCAGTCCGAGAATGTCGATAAGCCAGTCGATGCACGGTTGCAGGTCGCCGGGGTGGGCGCCGAGCAGCGCGTCGATTTGCCCTTGCAGGCGCGCAACGGCCAGTGACAATTCATCGCTGCGCCCCGGCGCTTCGCCGAGCCAGAACGGAATGGTCGGCGGCTGGCCGTGGGCATCCTCGACGCGCACGCGGCCGCTTTCTATCCGCAGGATGCGATACGAAGTATTGCCCAGCTGGAAGATATCTCCGGCGATGCTTTCCACGGCGAAGTCTTCATTGACCGTGCCGATGTTCAACGCCTGGGGTTCGAGGATCACGCTGTAGTCGGCGTTATCCGGGATCGTCCCGCCGCTGGTGACCGCCGTCAGCTTGCTGCCACGTCGGCCACGCAAGGTGCGGGTCAACGCGTCGCGATGAAGATAAGCGCTGCGCACGCCCTGCCGACCGGTGTAACCCTCGGCCAGCATGCTCAGCAGTGCCTGGTAATGCTCGGCGTCGAGTTCGGCGTAAGGCGAGGCTTGGCGAAACATGTCCAGCAGCGCTTGTTCCTGCCATTCCTGACAGCTGACTTCGGCGACGATTTGCTGCGCCAGTACGTCCAGCGGCGCTTTGGGAATCTGCAAAATGTCCAGTTCACCCCGGCGCACGCAGTCCAGCAGCGCAGCACATTCGATCAGGTCATCTCGGGAGGTGGCAAACAACCGGCCTTTGGGCGTGCCGCCGACGTGGTGCCCGGAACGGCCGACGCGCTGCAAAAACGCCGAGATGGAACGCGGCGAGGCAATCTGGCAGACCAGATCCACGTCACCAATATCAATCCCCAGTTCCAGTGACGCGGTGGCGATCAGGACTTGCAGGTCGCCGCGCTTGAGACGTTGCTCGGCATCCAGACGCTGCTCCTTGGCGAGGCTGCCGTGATGGGCCGCGACGGCTTCTTTGCCGAGGCGCTCACTCAAATGGCGGGCCATGCGTTCGGCCATGCGCCGGGTATTCACAAAAATCAGCGTGGTGCGATGTTCTCGGGCGAGCACCGCAAGGCGGTCGTACACCAATTGCCAAACGTCATTGGCCATCACCGGGCCCAGCGCCACGGGCGGCACTTCAATGCCCAGATCCCGTGGGCGAGCGTGGCCGATATCGACGATGGCGCACGGCCGTTTGAGCGGGTCGGCGCCTACCAGAAAGCGCGACACCCGCTCGATGGGCTTCTGCGTCGCCGACAAACCGATGCGCAACAGCGGCACGCTGCACAAGGCTTGCAGTCGCTCAAGGCTCAACGCCAGATGGCTGCCACGTTTGCTGGCGGCAATGGCGTGGATTTCATCGACGATCACGGTTCGGGTGCCAGCCAGCATGCTTCGCCCGGAATCCGAGCCGAGCAGCACGTACAGCGATTCCGGCGTGGTCACCAGAATATGCGGCGCTTTTTTGCGCATGCTGGTGCGGTCTTTCTGCGGTGTATCCCCGGTACGCACGGCGGTGCTGATACGCAGCGGCGGCAAGCCCATCCGCGCCAGTTGTTCCGTGATGCCCGCCAGCGGATTTTGCAGGTTGATCTGGATGTCGTTGGACAGCGCCTTGAGTGGCGACACATACACCACAAAGGTCTGCTGCGGCAGTTCGCCGCCGTTCTCCAGGCCGTGATGCACCAGATCGTCGAGCACCGCAAGAAACGCGGTCAGGGTTTTGCCGGAACCGGTGGGTGCGGCGATCAGCGTCGAGCGCCGCGCCTTGATCAAGGGCCACGCCTGGGCCTGAGCGGGGGTAACCGCCGGGAACGTGCTGCGAAACCAGGCGCTGACCGCCGGATGAAAACCATCGAGCGCCGGATCGGGGATATGCGGAAGATTCATGAGGCAATTAATGAGGGGGCTGTTACCAAGTTGCAAGAGCCTCTGATCGGGCTCGGATCCGGTACCGGATCTTGTTGGAGCGTTAGCTCCTGTGGGAGAGGACTTGTCCTCGATGACGGTAGTTTCAGCAAAGCATGTGGGTCAGATAGATCAGGGTTGTCCCGGCTGGCTTTCGAGGACAAGTCCTCTCCCACAAAAGCCCGTCTACCTGACGTCTGGACATTCCGGCTATAGAATCTCCAGCGGGGAGCAATGAACCACTGGTGGATTGTCTTGAAAAACCGGAAAAATCCCACGCCGCCAAACGGTTGGGGGTTAAGCGGCAACGTGATATGTTTGCAGGCGTTTTAACACATAATATTTCATTGAATTTTGATACCGAGCCTGCTGACTCTATGCGAATGCGCCTTATGCTGTTGGGCGGCGGGAATGCCCTCGGGCAGGCGCTGATTCGTCTGGGTGCCGAGGAAGACATTGGTTTCCTCGCGCCGCGTCCGCCGCAAGACGGCTGGGATGCAGCGAGTCTGACGCAACTGCTCGATGACACCCGTCCCGATGCCTTGATCAACCTTGCTTACTACTTCGACTGGTTCCAGGCCGAAACGGTTAGCGAACTGCGGCTGTCCAGCCAGGAACGCTCCGTGGAGCGTCTCGCCGAGCTGTGCCAGCACCACAACATCGTCCTGTTTCAGCCTTCGAGCTATCGGGTCTTCGATGGCTCGCGCGCGACCGCCTACAGCGAAAAAGACGAGCCGGTGCCGCTGGGCCTGCGCGGTCAGGCGCTGTGGCGTATCGAACAAAGCGTGCGCGCGACCTGCCCGCAACATGTACTGCTGCGTTTCGGCTGGTTGCTCGATGACAGCGCCGACGGCGTGCTGGGCCGTTTCCTGACCCGGGCCGAATCCCCCGAAGAATTGCTGCTGGCCGATGACCGCCGTGGCAATCCAACGCCTGTCGACGACGCCGCGCGGGTGATTATCGCCGTGCTCAAGCAGCTCGATTGCGAAGCGCCGTTGTGGGGCACGTACCATTACGCCGGCCACGAAGCGACCACGCCGCTGGCCCTGGGTCAGGCAATCATCACCGAAGCCAGCCCGCTGCATCCGCTGGCCATCGAAGCGCCCACCGCCCAGGCTCACGCCGCACGGCCGGACGCCGCAGAAGAGCCGCAACACGGCGTGCTGGCCTGCAAAAAAATCCTTCATACCTTTGGCATCAAGCCGCGCGCATGGCGTGCCGGGTTGCCAAGCTTACTGGACCGCTATTACCGACATGTCTGAAGCCCCTGTTCTGATCACCGGCGGTGCCGGTTTTATTGGCTCTCACCTTACCGATGCGCTGCTTGCCAAAGGCTACCGCGTACGCATTCTCGATGACCTTTCCACCGGCAAGCGCAGCAACCTGCCCCTGGACAATCCGCGTGTGGAGCTGATCGAAGGCGATGTCGCCGATGCCGCCCTGGTGGCGCGCGCCGCTGAAGGCTGTCAGGCCGTTGCGCATCTGGCGGCCGTCGCGTCGGTTCAGGCGTCGGTGGACGACCCGGTTCGCACGCACCAGAGCAATTTCATCGGCACCCTGAACGTTTGCGAAGCCATGCGTCAGACAGGCATCAAGCGTGTGGTGTTTGCGTCCAGCGCGGCGATTTACGGCAACAACGGCGAAGGTCAGGCAATCAGCGAAGACACCCCCAAGTCGCCGCTGACGCCCTACGCGTCGGACAAGCTTTCCAGCGAGCACTACCTGGATTTCTATCGCCGCCAACACGCTCTGGAACCGGTGATTTTTCGCTTCTTCAATATCTTCGGCCCGCGCCAGGATCCATCGTCGCCTTACTCGGGGGTGATCAGCATTTTTGCCGAGCGCGCCGAGAAGGGGTTGCCGATTGCCGTGTTCGGCGATGGCGAACAGACGCGCGACTTTTTCTACGTGGGCGATCTGGTCAAGCTGCTGACCCAGGCGCTGGAAATGCCTCAGCCTGAAGAGCGCGCATTCAACGTCGGTCTGAACAAGACAACCTCGCTCAATCAGTTGCTGGGTGCCTTGTCCGACGTCGTTGGCCAGCTGCCGGAAATCACCTACAAAGACCCGCGTTCCGGGGACATCAAGCATTCCCGGGCCAACAATCAGCGGTTGTTGGCCCGGTTCATCCTCGATGAACCGACTCCGTTGACCGTCGGCCTGGCAAAACTGCTGGGGCGTTGATTCGCGGCAGGGGCAGAATCCAGGCATAAAAAAAGCACCGTGAAGGTGCTTTTTTTTGTTTCTGATTTCCCCGTCGGGTATCAGAATTTGTAACCAACGCCGACCATGTAAACCCATGGATCGACATCGACGCTGACTTTGGTCTTGCCGACGCTCAGGGCAGATGGGCCGTCTACGCTGGCTTTGGTGTCGATATCGACGTACCAGACCGAGGCGTTGAGCATGACTCTGTCGGTCAACATGTAGTCCATACCGACTTGACCCGCCAGACCGAACGAATCCTTCAGCTTGAGGTTGCTGAAGCCTTCGCTTTTACGCGTGCCAGTCAGGTCCGCATCGAAGAAGGTGGTGTAGTTGATACCGATACCGGCGTACGGCTGGAACTTCGACGACGGTTCCATTGGGTAGTACTGCAGCGATAACGTTGGTGGCAGCTGTTTGACGTCTGCCAGTTTGCCATCCAGGCCTGGGCCAAGGCCCTTGACCGAAACGGTGTGGTTGAACGGCGATGCCGCCAACAGCTCAAGGCCAATGTGCGGGGTCAGCATGTAAGCGAAGGTCAGACCCAGCTGGTTATCGCCATCCAGAGTCGCTTTGGTGCCGGACACTTTCGTGCCATCGAGTTTCACCTCGCCGCTGTCTTCGTTTGGCTCAACGTGCGCGACGCCGGCACGGACGATGATATCGCCTGCTTCGTGAGCCTGGGCTACGAGCGGGGCACTGAGTGCGAGCGCGAAGAGGGATGCGCTGAGCAAAGACTTGTTCATGGGGGCTCCAAAGGCGGTTCAAGGTGTCTGTGTGCAATGTTACGGCGCGTCTGGAACGCGGCTTTGACACAGCTCAATAAAACGCGATGAAGCCCTCACACTTATGAATCAGGCAATTCGTACACCAGAATCTGGTCGGCCTCCATTCGATAACCGGCATCGGCCAGCTCGCTGGTGGACGCCTTGACCTGCATCGGCCCTTCGATCCAGTACGGTTGATACAACTCGTCAACCTTCACACCCAGCTCGCTGGTGACATGCACGATCTGGTTCGAGGGCGGCGGTGGCACATGAATGCACGCGCCGAAGTACGGGACCAGCAGGAACTCGATCACCCGGCCTTCTTCGCTGACTTCCAGCGGCACGATATAACCCGGCAGGCGCACCCGTTGGCCATTGAGCGCCTTGACCACCGGCGCGTGTGGCGCCACTTGATGCGCGGCGGGCGCTGACTCGACTGACAGCGCATCGGACAGCTTCGACAAGTCATGGATCGGTGCCGTGATCGGGGCGATTTTCGGTGCGTCAGGCGGGATCATCTCCTCCCAGGTCAATACGCGGGTTTGCGCCGCCCACAATGGCGTCGCAACCACTAAAAAAACCGCGAACAGCAGACGGCGCATGTTCAACATCCTCATAAACGGATCGACAGGCCATCGGCCAAAGACTGCCGATAGGCGCGCCACGCGGGCACAGCGCCCATCAGCAACGCGGCGCCCAGAATACCGCCGAGCAGCGTCCATTCATATTCACTGGGCAATGACAGCGGCAAAAACAATCCGTAGTTGGCTTGCACATAACCTTGGGCCGCGGCAATGCCGATGTACAACAGCACCACGCCGCTGACCACGCCGGCCAGCGCCAGGGCGAACGCTTCCAGCACCAGCAGGCTGGCGATATGCCAGGGACGTGCGCCCACCGAACGCAAAATCGCCATCTCCCGGCGTCGTTCATTGAGGCTGGTGAGAATCGCCGTCAGCATGCCGATCAAACCGGTCAGCACCACGAACAGTGAAATCACGAACAAGGCTTTTTCGGCGGTGCCCATCAGGCTCCACAGTTCCTGCAACGCCACGCCGGGCAGGATCGCCAGCATCGGCTCGCCGCGAAATTCATTGATCTCGCGCTGCACGCTGAACGTCGCGATCTTGCTGTTCAGGCCAAGCATGAATGCAGTGATCGCCTGCGGCGTGAGGTCCATGTTGCGCGCCTGATCGGCGGAAATGCGCCCTGCGCCGTGGGCGGGCACGCCGTTTTGCCAATCGATATGAATCGCTTCCATGCCGCCCAGGCTGATGTGCAAGGTGCGATCCACCGGCGTGCCAGTGCGCTTGAGAATCCCGACCACGGTAAACGGTTTGTCGTCGTGCTTGACCAGGCTGATGGCCGCCACGCCGTGGGCCAGCACCAGCTTGTCGCCCAGCTTGTACTTCAGGGCGTCAGCCACTTCCGCGCCGAGCACCACTTCGAATGGATCGGTGGCGAAAGCACGGCCTTCGGCCAGTTCCAGGTGTTGCTGGCGGCCGAACTGGTAATGCTCGAAATAGCTTTCGTTGGTGCCCATCACCCGATACCCGCGATGGGAATCGCCCAAGGAAATCGGAATTGCCCACTTCACCTGTTTGTTCTGGGCGAAGTGCTCGAAGCTGTCCCAACGAATATTGTTGGTGGCGTTGCCGATGCGAAATACCGAATACAACAGCAGGTTGACCGAGCCGGAGCGGGCGCCGACGATCAGATCCGTGCCGCTGATGGTGCTGGCGAAACTGGCGCGGGCTTCGGTGCGCACTCGCTCGACGGCCAGCAACAGGCACACCGACAGGGCAATGGCGAAGGCGGTGAGAAAAGCGGTAAAGCGACGGTTAGCCAGACTGGCCATGGCTAGACGAAACAGATACATCTCAAACCTCTGCGGCGATGGCGGCGCGATTGAGTTCGGACAACGACAGCGCGCGGTCGAACAGCGGCGCCAGGCTCTGGTCATGGCTGACGAACAACAGGCTGGCGCCCGCTTCGCGGCATTCAGCGAACAGCAGTTTAATGAAGGCTTCCCGGGCGTCGGCATCCAGCGCGGAAGTGGGCTCGTCAGCGATCACCAGTTCCGGCTGACCGATCAAGGCCCGCGCCGCGGCGACCCGTTGTTGCTGGCCGATGGACAGCGAGTCGGCGCGGCGGCCGAGCATCTGCGGATCTTTCAAACCCAAGTGAGCCAATAGCGTGACGGTGGCTTTCTCTACGCTGCCGTGGCGCTGAATCGCTCGCTGCGCGCGGACGTTGGAAAAGTGGCACGGCAGCTCGACGTTCTCGCGCACCGACAGAAACGGCAACAGGTTGAACTGCTGGAAAATATAACCGGTGTGATCGACCCGAAACCGGTCGCGGGCGCTGGCAGACAAATCCGTCAGTTCCTGACCCAGCAAGCGAATACTGCCGCGATTGGGTGTCTGCACGCCGCCGAGCAGGCCGAGCAGGGTGGTCTTGCCGCTGCCGCTGGGGCCTTTGAGGAACAGCGTTTCACCTGGCTCCAGACGAAATGCCGGGATGTCCAGCAACGGCGCATGCCCCGGCCAGCTGAAACCGAGGTCGGACAATTCAATAAGTGCTTGGGTCATGGCTTGCTCTTGGCCTGCTTCGTGACGCGGTTCGTTGAAATCAAACGACCGGGCAAGCCCGGTCGGTTTCCAACAATAGCCGAATCAGAATTTCAGTTTCGGGTTGCTTGGGCGAACTTCGGCGCCGGACTGACCTTTTGGCGAAATCAGCTGCACCTGAAGTTTTTGCGTGGCCGGGAAGGACTTGAAGATCTGCGACAGATCGAGGGTTTTCAGCACCGCTGGAACCTTGCAGACGAAGGTGTAGTTGCCATGAATCTCGCTGTGCTCGTTATGTTCCCCGGCCTTGGCGTCGTCATGGTCGTCGGCATCGGGCTTGTCGCCGAACAGCGGGCTTTCCAGCTTCAAGGAGGTCACCGAACACTGCGCCGCTTCCGGCATGCTGAACAATGCGTTGGGCTTGAGCAACACTTCGCGGGCGGCGGCGACCTTGGCCTTGTCTTCGGCGCTGGTGGCTTCGTGCTCGAAGCCGACGATGTTCATCGCCGGGCTGTCCAGTTCAAATTCCAGCTTCTGACCTTCCAGCGCCACGTCCAGTCGACCCACGCCGTGTTCATGCGCGCCGAGGCTGCCGTGTTCATGATCGTGATCGTGCTCATCAGCCGCCTGAGCGATGGCGAGCGGCAGCAGGGCGAACGGCAGAGCAAGAAGCAGACGGCGCATAAAACAGTCTCCGGGACACATTTGGATAAAATCGTTATGTGATCTTATAACAATTATGTCGTTGGAGTGAGGCGATTTTTGTAGGAGCCAACTTGTTGGCGAGGCGATGTGTCAGGACGCTTCGCGAGCAAGCTCGCTCCCACACCAGTTTGCTCCGAAAGATTGCGCTCGATCCGGTTAAATTCGGTTATCCCAAGGCCGGGTCTGGCGCAGGTCTTTGGCCAGGGTATAGATGAGGTCGCAGCCGCAGTGGCTGGTCCAGCGCAGGGTTTCGATGAGGCGATGTTCGTCGGGAGTGAGGTAGGCGAAGCCCTGGCGTTTTGCTTCGTGGAGGCAATCGAGGGGTTGATGGGCTGGGCAGTTGTGTTTTGGCTTGTTCATGTACATATCCTTTGTCAAAAAAGACTGCCACACGACGCTGCGTTCGAAGGGTGGCGGCTGTATACGGGTTCGCAGACCGAGGCAAAGGCATCCCGGCACACCGCTAGGTGTCCCATATACAGCCGCCATTAAGCGTTCTGTAAGTATGTCTGCCTTTGCTGATTCAGGCTGCGAAACCCGTTCGCTGCTGCTGCAACGACCGGCGCACATTACCGATGCGAGACGCGATCCACGAGGTAACGACAGCGATTCATGGCGTAGGAAATGTCTCAGATTGACACCGAATTCGTAGGAGCGAGACTTGCCCGCGAAGAGGCCGGTACATCCGATACACATCCTGCCTGACCTGATGCCTTCGCAACGCCTGGTAGGATTCGGTAGGACCGGACTTGTCCGGGAAGGCGTCGGGCCGGCCTAAGAAGATCTTCAGCGCTTGCACCTGCCTTTTTCGGGGACAAGTCCCCTCCTACAAGCGAGCTCGCTCGCGAAGGCGGTGGTTCAGGCAATGAAGATCCATCAAGCAGGCACAGAATCTATGCGAGCATGTCCCCCATGCAAAAAATGAGGAAACCCCCATGTTGCGTATACGCGGAACCGTCGGTGATTGGCCGGTGGATTTGACCCTGGAGCTGGACGAAGGCGATTGGGCGCAGTTGGGCGCGCAACTCAAGGCCGCCAAACCCGAAGCGGCGGTGGCCGACAGCAAACCGGTGACTCAGGACGATGCGCTGTGGCAGATCGCTCAGGACCTGCTGCGCAAGGCGGGGCAAATGAACGGCCCGGAACTGCTTGATCAACTGGAAGGCCTGACCGGCAGCACGGCGGCGGGCAAGCGCTTGTTGGTGCGCTTGCGCCACAACGCGCAGGTCAAGGTCGAGAGCGGCCAGGATGCGCCGCTCTATATCTGGAAGGAATAGCTGGAAGGAATAAGCTGGAACGACTAGTACAGCGCAGCGAACAGCTTGCGGCGGTAGGCCGTGACCAGCGGGTGATCGTTGCCCAGCAGGTCGAACACTTGCAGCAACGTCTTGTGCGGCAAGCCGTCGGCGTAGTTACGGTTGCGAATGAACAGCTTCAGCAGACCGTCCAGCGCCGCCTCGTACTGCTGGCGGGCGAGCTGCTGAATCGCCAGTTGATGCGCGGCTTCGTCGTCCTGCGGGTTCTGCGCGATCCGGGCCTTGAGGTCGGCGGCGTCCGGTAAGGCTTTGGCTTCGGCCAGGAACGTCAGCTGCGCACGGGCGCCGGCCAGCTCCGCTTTATGCTCGTCACCGCTGACGGCATCCAGCACTGCGCTGGCTTCGTCCAGTTCACCCCGCTCGGCCAGGCAGCGCGCATACAGAATCAGCGCCGCGGCGTTGGTGTTGTCTTCGGTCAGCAACTGTTGCAGCGCGGCCTCGGCTTCGGCGAAATGACTTTCGGCGAACATCTCCTGAGCCAGTTTCAGCGGGTCGGCGGCAACGGGGGCAGGCATGACCACGTGCTGATCGAGAATCTTGCGAATCTCCGATTCAGGCTGTGCACCGGTAAAACCGTCGATGGGCTGACCATCCTTGAACAACACCACGGTGGGCAGGCTGCGGATACCGAAGCGGGCAACGATGTCTTGCTCGGCGTCGCAGTCGACTTTGACCAGCAGCAACTCGCCCTGGTATTGCTCGGTGATTTTTGCCAGCAGCGGCATCAGCACCTTGCACGGCGCACACCACTCAGCCCAGAAATCCACCAGCACGGGTTGGTCGAACGACTTGTCGATGACCAGCTGTTGGAAGGTCGCATCAGTGGCGTCGAAGATGTAGGAGGTTTCCTGGTTCATTGCGAGTCTCGGGGGAATCTGAATGCCGCCAACTATAAAGGGCGCGTGGGATTGCGCAAAGCGGTGTGAAAATTCGCGGTGGCGACTGTGACGCTTACCGCGCTGCGCAGGACCGGCTTCAACCGGGAGGGCGGAAGGCCTGACGACGCCAATGCTGCGAATGTACCGACCTGCTCCCGGCTAAAGCCGGTCCTACGGGATGGGTCTAAATGCACAAGGTATGACGCTTACCACGCTCCGTAGGACCGGCTTCAGCCGGGAGGGCGGAAGGCCTGACGACGCCAATGCTGCGAATGTACCGACCTGCTCCCGGCTAAAGCCGGTCCAACGGGATGTGTCTAAATGCACAGGGTATGACGCTTACCACGCTCCGTAGGACCGGCTTCAGCCGGGAGAGCGGAAGGCCTGACGACGCCAATGCTGCGAATGTACCGACCTGCTCCCGGCTAAAGCCGGTCCAACGGGATGTGTCTAAATGCACAGGGTATGACGCTTACCACGCTCCGTAGG
>Ga0247814_10000986_pt1 | contig 18346 bp, 21 predicted proteins | sample UWRJL179409R1_FD_179947 | JGI IMG/M metagenome (GOLD analysis project Ga0247814, IMG submission 179947) | Plant litter microbial communities from Arlington Agricultural Research Station in Wisconsin, United States - UWRJ-L179-409R-1 | ecosystem: Environmental > Terrestrial > Plant litter >...
TATGCTATATCCGCATGTTTCGGTGCAGTCCAAAATGGCTACGAGTTTATATGCCGGGCTCTCTACCGATACGGGAACTTTCCGCCACAATATACACGAGAATACCCACCAAACAGCCGGTGCCCTGTTTAAGGCCGGTGCGGACCACGCCGCGGTGATCCAAAATATATTTGACAGCAATTCCGTAGACCGTATGCGTTTGATGGGCTTCTGCCTGTTTGAAAAACTTACCATTGTACCGGAGTCCGAAGCTGCGTACATAGCGCTTTCCAAAGAAGAGATGACGGCTTTCCATCACCGTAAAGGCGATACGGAAGGCTTCGTAAACCAAGCACTTTCCATCGACGAAGTGAAAATGGCGGTGCTATTTACTGAGCAAAGTGATGCGTTGACGAAGTTATCATTCCGATCCAAAGGCGATTTTGCCATTAATGATTTTGCCAATAAATACTTTAGCGGCGGAGGCCATAAAAATGCCGCCGGAGGAATTTACGAAGGAAACATGGCCAAAGCCGTGGAATACTTTTTGGAAAAATTACCCGAAGTAAAGGCAATGAACGGATTGGCTGTTTAGTACATTATTATAGCCACTAGCATACGAAGACCACTTCGTATGAAACTTATTGCTCCTACTTTTATATACATGGTTCTTGTTGCCGGTTGTTATAATACTTTCACCTTATATTTTTCTTTCAACAGAAACTCGCCCACCACTTTCCGTTTATCGCCTTGGATGATGATTTCCCCATCCTTCACGCTACCGCCGCTGCCACATTTATTCTTCAAGGTTTTACCCAAGATTTCCAAATCATCTTGCATACCTATGAAACCGGTAACCAATGTTACCTCCTTTCCTCCACGATTTTTTTTATCCAGCTGAACACGTAGGTTTTGCTTTTCATTCGGCAAGGTTTCCTGTTCCTCAAAATCGTCATCCTGCGGCGTAAAATTGGCATTGGTACTGTATATTAAACCACCGGTCGAGTTTGTATTTTTATTCTTTTTCATACTGATAATCAGGTATTGAGTAGAAAGTCTCAGACAAGTTTAAAATCTAACATCTATTTAATAAGCAAACCAATAATACACCAACTTCACGTATTCCTCAAACACAGCCAAAAAACCAAACTCGTTTTTCCACCAGATATCAGATTCGTAACTCGTCGGTTTTACACCATAGACAGCCATTTCGTCCCAAGGGTCGCTGTATTCTTTAAACACTTTTAAGGCGCGTCGGGTATGGGTTTCGGTTGTTATGATCAATAAACGGCCACGTTTTTGGTCGGCGAATTCGGTATTAACGGCATCGGCTTCCTCGCGCGTTGACGTGGCTACGGAAAGCATCAAAATATCCGTTTCAGGTACGTTGAGGTTTACCAAACGTGTTTTCGTAGCCTCTGCTTCAGTCTGCATCATACCGACGGCTTCCAATGCCCTCGGTATTTGCTCGCCCGTGCAAATAAGTTTTTTCACCTTTCCGGCGTGATATAAATCGGCGGCGGCTTTGGGCCTGTCTAATGGTTCCCCTCCCAAAATCAAACCGTAATCATACGTCTGTGTTGGCATTTCACCTACATTCAGGTATCCATAGAATGACTGCAAAACAGGAACCCGAAAGAAATACACCCCTAATAGCATCAAAGAAAAAACCGCCAGTATCCAGAAGCGTTTTTTCCGAATCGTTCTTTTTAGTTTCTCTTTCATGGTGATGGAAGATGATATGTTTAATTATGCATTAGCCCGCACGAAAGCACGGATGGCCGCAGCCGTAGCATCACCCGGCAAAGCCAACGGCAACCGAACCGTGTCTTCGCCGAACCCCATTTCTTTGAGCGCCATTTTTACGCCGCCCGGGCTTCCGTCTGCAAATAACAATTTTGTAAAATCAAACAAGTCGTAATGCAATTTCCTGGCGGCGGCAAAATCGCCGGACAAAGACAAACGGACCATATCGGAAAATTTACGCGGATAAGCATTTGCCACCACGGAAATCACACCGTCCGCACCGCTGGCAATGAGCGGCAAAGTCAAATTATCGTCACCGGAAATTACCATGAAATCCGGATTTTTGTCCTTTATGATTTGTGAAATCTGCTCTACGCTTCCCGAAGCTTCTTTCACGGCCACGATATTGGAATATTCTTTCGCCAATTTCAACGTAACTTCCACGGGCATATTACTACCCGTACGGCCCGGCACGTTATATAAAATAATCGGCAACGGAGATTTTTTGGCCACCGCGTCAAAATGTGCCAATAAGCCGGTGGCATTCGGTTTGTTATAATATGGAGAAACGGAAAGTACGGCAGAGGCCTTAGACAGATCGAACAAATCGAAATTCTTTAGCAAGCCTTCGGTATAATTTCCTCCTATGCCAATCACTAAAGGTACACGGCCCGCTATTTTTTCGGCACAGAAATCAAACAATTGGATTTTTTCCTCCTTTTCCAGCGTGGCACTTTCGCCCGTGGTTCCCATCACCACCAGATATTCCACGCCGCCTTCTATCCAATAGTTGATCAAACGCTCCAACGTGGCAAAATCAATGGTGCCGGTGGATGTAAATGGCGTGACGATGGCGATTCCTGTTCCTCTTAATGCTTTCATGTTATAAACGGGTGGCGTATTTTTTTATGTTATCTATTAATGTCTGTAATTGTTTGAGTTTTGCTTCGCGTACCGAATTAGGCTTGTGGTTTGCCGGGTCTTCGAAATATAAATCACGGAATATTTTGCCGCCATCCCCATTTCCGATGATAAACCCGGACTTTGAATCGGCTGTTATATTTAATAGTACCGGATTCGCATCCAGATTTAAATCCAACAACACATCAAACTTTTCCTTCACAAAATTAAGGACTGTTATATCGGCCGATTTAAGTCCGAAATTTAAGCTTTTGGGTCCGAAAAAATCCATTCCCAGTTTCGATTTCGGAATTTCTTCCTCATACTTCACGTTCACAAAACCAAGGGATGAAATGTCCTTCTGCTGTTCGCGGAGTTCGTTGATGAAACCTCGCACCACCTCAAAAATTTCCCTGTCCGTGGCCTCGTATATAATGCCGATGCGTTTGGCGTCCTGTAGCCCCGTCACCTTTTTTCCGCGCGAGGTGTTTGCCTTGATATTTACCATGGCCCAGCGTGCTTTGATCTGATCAAGAAAACCCATTCCTGCAAATGTAAAAGAAAGTGTGGAAATGTTTCGTGGAAATGATATTTTTGTTCTGAAACAGAATCGAGGCTATGACATGAAACGGTGAGATGATTACGTGATATAGCTTGGCTTATGTTTTTACATCTTGGTTATAAAAAATTTGATTAAACATTAAAAACGATAACATGTCCCAACCATCCATTCCGGCCATTGATTTACGTGACTTTACGCACGGCACACCGGCACAAAAAGCCAAATTTGTCCAAGACCTTGGCAAGGCTTATGAAGATGTTGGCTTCGTAGCCGTCAAAAACCATGGTTTAAGCGACGAATTGCGTGATCAATTGTATGATTCGGTAAAAAAATTCTTCACGCTACCGTTAGAAACCAAACTCAAATACGAAGACAAGGACCTAGCGGGCCAACGCGGTTATACTTCCTTCGGACGCGAAAAAGCGAAAGATAGTGCCGTGGGCGATTTGAAAGAATTTTGGCATTTTGGTCAACAAGTAACAGACGGCGATGCCATCAAATCTGAATATCCGGATAACATCTTATCCAAAGAAGTCCCCGAATTCAACGAATATGGTTTGGAATCGTACCGTAAACTGGAAGATGCCGGCAAGCAAATGTTGCGCGCCATAGCTTTGTATTTGGGATTGGATGAGTTTTATTTCGACAGCAAAATCCATAACGGAAACAGTATTTTACGCCCCATCCATTACGGACCGATTACCTCGGAACCATCCACTGCCGTTCGTGCCGGTGCGCACGAAGACATCAACCTCATCACCTTGTTGATGGGTGCCTCTGCGGACGGATTGGAAATTTTGAACAAAAAAGGCGAATGGGTAGCCGTAACGGCTTTGCCCGAGCAGGTGGTGGTAAACGTAGGCGACATGCTCCAACGATTGACCAATAACCGCCTAAAAAGCACCACGCACCGCGTAGTCAATCCGCCGCGCGAGCAATGGGGAAACAGCCGCTACTCTATTCCGTTCTTCTTACATCCGCGAAGCGAAATGCGTTTGGATTGTTTGGAAAGTTGTGTCACGGCTGAAAATCCGATTCATTATGAACCTATTTCTGCCGGTGAATATTTGGATGAGCGCCTAAAAGAAATAGGGTTGAAAAATTAAAATTTGGCGAGATATTCATATAGGTGGGCATTTATTATTCCGCCCATTGGCTGTAAATGATTTGATGATTAGATGTAAGATTTAACATTGATTAATGGATTTTTCGCAAGGGACAAAGATTCTTCAAACTGATATATACCAACTGGAGTACCCCGAACATTACAGTTTCCTAGATGAGGGTGCCGGGGAAATTGTAGGTTTTTTGTTGCCGCCTCCACACACGATCGGCGTTCTACGATTGTCGGTGTATACTTTTGAGGATGCCGAGGATGCAAAAAATACTTTTGAAAATGGTTTTATGAAACTTCCCAAAGCGCTAAGAATTGATATCAACGGATTGGACTGCATGTTCGATGTGCAGGAAAAACAATCTTCAGGCAACGATCACCTATTCTGGAACGATAACGGACAACCCATATCGATGTATATTTATTCCATTTGCTTACAACAGTTTCTGTTTTTCTTTTCATACAGGATTCCAGCCTATATGGAAGATGATGGAAGATTTGACAGGGAACATCCTGTCATCATGGAAGCCATTGGTTCATTACGGCTTAATAAATCCATCTCTCAAAATCAATCATTTGTCTAAATGGAAACCCACCGCGCTAAAAATGTTTTACTTTTGGCTTGCTATCAAATTTCACGCATGAAATATAAATTGTTAAACACCGGAACCTATTCCGTAATTGTGGCTACCATCATGAGCATGTCTGCCTGTAAACCTAAAGACGGCACCGGGTCCGCCGCACCCAAAGTGCCCGCTTTCGATATGTCCGCCATCGACACCACGGTGCTGCCGGTAGACGATTTTGACCAATATGCCAACGGCAATTGGAAAAAGAACAACGAAATCCCGGGAACGGAATCACGTTGGGGCGCTTTCAGCATCTTAGATAAAGAAAACCTGGAAGTAAAAATCAAAGGAATCATCGACGAATTGTTAAAGAAATCCGATTATAAAAAAGGATCTGACGAACAACTGATTTCCGATTATTACCGTGCTTATATCGATACCGTCAACATCGAAAAATTGGGCGTGGCTCCCCTGAAACCATACGTGGATAAAATTGATGCCATCAAATCATTGGACGAATATGCTGCATTGGCCGGCGAATACCAACGTTTCGGCATTTCACAACCTTCCAGCTTTTATGTATATGCCGATGCCAAAGACAGCAAAACCAATGCCTTATACACTTACCAGAGCGGTTTGAGCTTGGGCGAGCGTAGTTATTACGATAACAACGACGAATCCATGCAGAACATCCGTAAGGAATTTGTGGCGCACGTAAACAAAATGTTCGAATTGGCCGGATTCCCGGAAAAAAATGCCGGTGAAACTGTTTTGGCATTCGAAACCGGTTTGGCTAAATTACAGATGACGAACATCGAACAACGCGATCCAGTAAAAACGTATAACAAAATTGCGTTTGCGGACTTGGCCAAATTATCTCCAAAATATAACGTCACTTTGTTTGCCGAAAAACAACAGATGAAAACCGACTCGGTTATTGCCGACAATCTGAAATACATCACCAATTCCGGTAATTATATGGCATCCGTGCCATTAGAGACATTGAAAACATATTTCAAATGGAATTTACTTTCAAATAAAGCCGGTAGTTTAAACAAAGACATCGTAGACGAAGATTTCAGATTTTTCAGCACCACCATGCGTGGCGTCAAAGAACAACGCATCCGCAGCGAAAAAGCATTACGCACAACCAATGGAACAGTCGGAGAACCTTTGGGTAAAATCTATGCCGAAAAATACTTCCCGAAATCATCCCGCAAGCAGGTAGAGGAAATGATCGAGAACGTGCGTACCGTTTACGGCGAGCGTATCGACCAACTGGTGTGGATGAGCCCCGAGACCAAAGTGAAAGCCAAAGAAAAACTGAAAGCCTTCACCTATAAAATCGGTTATCCCGACAAATGGAAAGACCTGAGCAAGGTGGATATTTCTGCGACCAATTTGGTACAGAATAACATCAACATGAGTATATGGCAGCATGAGGATAACGTATCCAAAATCGGCAAACCGGTAGATAAAGAAGAATGGGGTATGACACCACAGACGGTGAATGCGTATTACAATCCGTTGTTCAATGAGGTAGTTTTCCCGGCAGGAATTCTACAACCACCGTTCTTTAACGCAGATGCAGACGATGCCATCAACTACGGCGGAATCATGGCCGTAATCGGTCACGAGTTGACGCACGGTTTCGACGACCAAGGTTCACAATACGATGCACAGGGAAACTTGGTAAACTGGTGGACAGATGCTGACCGTACCAACTTTATGGCATTGGCCGGCAAATACATCACGTATTTTGACAACATCGAGGCCATGCCGGGCGTAAAAATCAAAGGCGGATTAACCATCGGTGAAAACATTGCCGACTTAGGTGGATTGACTTTGGCTTACTACGCCTTGGAAAAATCGTTGAAAGGCAAGCCAGAACCGGCATTAATCGACGGTTTGAACTGGAAACAACGCTTCTTCTTAGGATGGGCGCAAGTATGGAGAATGAACACGACGGATGCCGCCCTGCGCAACCAGATCGAAACCGATCCACACAGCCCGGCCCGTTTCCGTATCAACGCCACACTTTCGCACATGAAAGAATTCCAGGACGCCTGGGGCAGCAAAGGCGGAAACAAAATGATTTTGCCGGACAGTGCCCGCGTGGTGATCTGGTAATAAACATCAGACATTAGATGTCAGACAAAAAGTCTCATTTCTAAATCTGATGTATAAAATCTAATATCTATCAAAGGCCAGATCGATTAAAAACCGATCTGGCCTTTTTTCATCTAAAAACCATCCCCTAAATTTACTCCGTCAAATCCGCCACTTTACCAAGCCCCAGAACGTTAGCAGTCAGCTTAAACCTAAACATATGAGCATATTAATAGAAACAGAACGACTAATTTTAAGAGAATTAGAATACACAGACGAAAATGATTTATTCGAAATGGATTCTGACCCAGAAGTTCATTTGTATCTCGAAAATAATCCCGTAAAATCAATTGCCGAAATACAAAAAGCGATTGACATGCTTAAAAAACAATACGAGGAAAATGGAATTGCTCGTTGGGCTGTAATTGACAAAGTAACACACGAATGTGTTGGTTGGGCGGGATTGAAATATTTTAAAGAGCCATTGAACAATCACAATAACTTTTATGAGTTAGGATATAGATTCAAGAGAAAACATTGGGGAAAAGGTTATGCAACAGAATCTTCAAAAGCTATATTGGATTATGGATTTAAAAACTTAAACGTCGATTCGATTTTTGCGATAACTGATCCGAAAAATCTAGATTCAAAAAGGGTTTTGATTAAACTTGGTTTTGACTTCAAGGAAACTTTTGACTATGAAGGTGACCCAACAGATTGGTTTGAATTAAAAAAGATAACTTGGGGAGAATAAAAAGACGAGCCGCTAACAGCATATTTAAGAAATTGCTGGTATCTTGGTGATTGAACAATTTTTCAAACCAAGAAACCATATCTTAGCAGAGAGAACTCTGCTTTCATTTCCGCAACTTCTCAAATGCGAGAAACGTTAGTTGCAATTGTAAAATGATAGTCAACCAAATAACAGACAGACAAAAAGAACAACTTTTACGGGTGACCCCGTCAAGCGACTGGACAATGGAGTATAGACCTTGCCAAGTGACTTTGAAAAATGGTGATATCATAGCCAATGTTTATATTCAGGAAGAAGAGAGCTATCTAAATACATGGGGCGTTATGCCTGATGCTGACTCCGGGAAAAAATATGTTTTAATTGAGGACGTAACAGAAATAAAAGAAAGCTCGCATCGGTTGCAACCAGACCTTGCAAACAAAATCTATAAGGCTGGTGAATCTGGAATGGGATATTGCCTTTATAAATTAATTCTCGACAACGGACAAACAATAGACGTCTGCACGGGAAATGCCGTTGACTTTGTTCCATTACCCATAGGATTGACAACAAAAAATATTAAAGACGTTTTACCACATCAGGCATCAAGAAAAAACTTTGTAAACGGACCTGAATATTATTGGTGTCTATTCAAAGGTGATATACCGAAAACATATAAAGACAACAAAGATGGAGAAACAACAGCAACTAACAGCACCTTGCCAAAAGCGGGGCGTTCATGGTGGCAGAAACTTTTCGGCTCTGAATAAACATTAGTGTAGCTTGACAGGTTGGTGCTCCGAAAGCCCCGCCTTCACCAGGCTCCAAACCGTTATGTGCTATTATAGAACAAGACACAGCGCGCGAACAAAATTAACTTAATCAACAAACGTCAAGACAAAATGAGAAAAACCGATTTTTTAAAAATATCCGTATTGACGCTAATAACTGTTTTGTGTTTTGGAACAGCACTTCCGTGCAGTATGTATAAAGTAACAGCCAACGGAAAAACAATGGTTGGCAATAACGAAGACAGTTGGGGACGAGATCCCAGAATATGGTTCGAGCAAGGAACAAACGGCAAATTTGGTGTCGTGTGTGTAGGTTATGCACGTAAACAACCACACCCTGACGGCGCTATGAATGAATATGGACTTGCGTTTGACGCATTTACTATGTACCACAAATCCAACATTCCCGAAAAAGACCCAAATAAAAAAGATTTTGCCTACGCCCAAATAAAGACCATCATGCAACAATGCAAAACGGTGGATGAAGTGTATGCATTCCTTGAAAAATTGAATTTACATGTTCTGAACGGCAGTCCGATTTTTAATGGCGGCATGCTCTTGTTTGTGGACAAGACAGGGAAATATTTGGTTGTAGAAGCCAGCAAAATGACTTTCGGTAATGACGACAAATTTGCTTTGGCAAATTTCAGTATTTGCGACACCAAGGATTTAAGCACTATAAAAATGGAACGTTACCGAAAAGGCATTACATTTTTGAATAATAAAAAGTTAGATACAAGCCTTGCTTTTTGCACGGCTTTGTCTGACACAATGAGTGTGAACAGACCAAAAGTCGGCGATGGCACACTTTACACAAACATCTACGACCTTAATGAAGGACTCATCCATCTTTACTTTTTTCACGATTACAGCAAGCATATTTCTTTTAACCTAAAAGAAGAATTGGCAAAAGGCGACCACTCATACGACTTTACCGAATTGTTTCCTGACAATAAAAACTATCAAAAGTTTTTTGACTACAAAACACCTCAAAACAGCAAGGCCATTTTTATTTTTATTGTTGCTTGTGGTCTGTTATTCTTTTTTTCTGCGGTGTTTTTTCTGATAAGTTTCTTCAGGGCATTAAATACGAACTACAAATATTTGAAACTGGGAATATCCGCATTAAGTATTGCATTGTGCGTATATGCTTATGTTCTTCTCAGGAATGAAGGGATTTTTTATTTCCATTCGCCTTATGATGACGGAATTTCCCTCATGGTGTTGCTGACTTCTTATTTACCGTTCGTGTTGCTGATATCTATTATTCCATTGCTGATTATTATGGTAAAAATCTTCCGACAGAAAAAGTGGAATGGCTTTGTTAAATGGCTGCTCGCAGCAAATAACGTCGCTTACATGATACTAATCGGGCTGTTTGCTTATTGGAAACTGTTTGACATATTTTAATTAAATGAATGGCAAGAAAAAACAGCATATAACAGCCATTTAGCTATCATTTACAAAACCGTAACGACATTTATCGACAAAGCTACAGCATCACCAAACCTATATGAAATGAAGTAAAATGGAGCGCAACGATATAAAAAGACTTTCTCGACTTACAGCCATACTTACTATTCTACAAACAAAAAGAATTGTTACATCATCAGCGCTTGCCAAAAAGTTTGATGTAAGCGTTCGGACAATTTATAGAGATATTAATGCATTGGAACAGGCAGGTGTGCCGATAATTGCAGAGGAAAGAAAAGGATATACACTCATGGAAGGATATAGAATTCCGCCAGTGATGTTTACCGAAAGTGAAGCAAATGCCTTAATAACCATAGAACAATTGGTTCAAAAAAATAGTGATAGTTCTCTCATCAAAGAATATACAGAAGCAGTCAACAAAATAAAGGCTGTTTTAGTATATCCAACAAAAAACAAGGCTGAATTACTTTCCAAAAGAATTGCCATGAGTCCTCTAATCCCAAACGGAAATACAAGTAATTCATTAACCTTGATACAAAATGCGTTGACAGACTTTAAGGTTTTAAAAATTACCTATCTGTCGGCACAAAATAATGATGAAACTATACGCAACATAGAGCCATTTGCTTTCTACTATAATTTACAGGAGCGTTGGCTGGTCATTGCTTTTTGTCGATTAAGGAATGATTACCGTATGTTTCGATTAGATAGGATTTTAAAAATAGAACCAATTGAAATTTCGTTTGAACCGCACAAACTAACATTAAAAGATTTTCTGGACACCAAAGAAAAAAACTTTGGTATACCTGACATACCGCTGTCATAAAGCCACTCTACTTTTGTGCTATTATTATAAAAAACACAAAGAAGGAATGGGTAAAGCAAATTTAGTATCATTAAGAATGATTACAGCCGACATAAAACGATTGGTCCAGTTTTTTGAGGATGCGACAGGAATAACAGCCCAATGGGCAACAGCTGACTTTGCAGAGGTTAGATCCGAATCTTTTACCTTGGCAATCGGAAGTACACGAACATTGGCTTTTTTCGGAGATGACGTTGCAGAACCTGCGACTAACAGAAGCATGATCATAGAGTTTCTTGTGGAAAATGTAGATGATCATTACGAAATAATTAAAGGTTTAACAAGTGAAATTGTTCAGAAACCGACTACAATGCCTTGGGGTAATCGTTCTTTACTATTTCGCGACCCGGACGGGAATTTAATAAACTTTTTTACCCCCGTAAGTGACGAAGCAAAAAAGAAATTCGCATAAAAATATGCCCGGCCCCTAACACCGGTTTTGCGATATTGGGGCAGCAGAAAGTATTTGAAAATTCGTATTCCATGAAACTTTTATACTAAATTTGGATTTAGAAATCCTAAATCCCCAATATCGCAAAGCCCAGAAACCTTATAGGCTTTATCAGTTACATCATGAGAAAAATATTAACATTTTTAATAACGACTCTGACACTAACGGCTTTCGGGCAAGTGGAATCGAAACAAAATCCATCTGACTTTGTACCCAAAGGATATATAGTTTTTGAAAAAATAAATGGCGACTTAAATAAGGACGGAATTGAGGATTGTGTTCTCCTAATCAAAGGAACAGACAAAAGCAAAATCGTAACAGACGAATTCAAAGGGAAATTAGACCGTAACCGAAGGGGAATTATTGTTTTGCTTAACAAAAAAGAACACTACGAACCGGTTGTAAAAAACTATGATTGTTTTTCTTCTGAAAATGAAGACGGCGGCGTTTATTATCCGCCAGAACTGTCCATTGAAATCGGTAAAGGAAATCTGTATATCCAATACAGGCATGGAAGGTATGGCTACTGGCACTATACTTTCAGACATCAGAATGCAGGTTTTGAATTGATTGGTTATGACCTGAGCGTAAATCGTGGACCTGTAACACAATATGCAATAAGTATCAATTTTTTGACTAAAAAGAAACTTACAAAGGACAATATAAACAAAGACAAAGAAAACAGTGATGAAGAATATGTTGAAGATGTATTCGTGGAGAATTGGGAGAAAGTTAACATAGAAAAACTCTTAAAATTATCTGAAATCAAGGACTTCGACAAAATCGACATGAGTATATATTAAAATAACAGCCTAGCAGTTATTACCAAAAGCGGGCTGGACGGTCTCTCAATTGGAAACTGCAAAATTCAACTTGCTTCGTATGGATAATTCATAGCAAAAATTAAATTTTATTTTTTACGGCTTATGTCAACATATACAAGAACAATAATTACCAAATTTAAACAACTTGTTTTCTTTTGGTCGGCAAGCTTTACAATAGCGACTATTGGATATTATCTTTTATACGTAATAATGCCAAATCATTGGGTTTTCGGAACTTCGTATAGAATGTTTACCTATCATTGGCAACATCCTATGCTCTATATTTCGATCCCGTGTTTCTTCTATGGAATTATAGCCACGATTTTTTCCAACAAATTTTTGGATATGAAACCGCTTGGGAGAATTTTATTGACATTAGCAATCATCGTATCCACAGTGTTATTCAGCTCTCCATTTGGCGGTATGTTATGGCATTACCATGATATGCAAGCTGGATATTTTCCATACAATTGGTTTAGCAAAATGGTTGAACTCGGTTTCTCATGGGGATTTTCAATGGGTTGGCTTATAATTGGATTGTCAATTCCTTACAATATAATTGGTTCAATAGTGTGTTATTACTTGACAAAAAAAGGAGCAACATTGTTTCAAAATTAACGCATGGATGAGAACGACATCTACTTTAGCATCAGGCGGGATGACGTACTGCACATGAAACTAATTTGTTAAATTTGGCCTACCGGATTAGATTGGGTTGGGCGTTGCTGAGTTCCGCCCTTCGCCAAGCCGCAAACTGTTACCTAGAATTAAAAAACAGCTATCAAATGAAAGTAAAAACAATCCTATTTCTTTTACTACTGACGAATTTACTTTTCGCACAGAAAGCAAAAATCGAATTCTTGCCAAACCTACCGTATGACAAATACGAACTTAAAACAGAGAAAGATACTATAACATTTTATCTATCCGTTTCTTCAAGTAAATCTAATTTGCCGTTGATAGTATTTGTGCAGGGTTCGGGGATGAATTCTCTATTTACGAAATCACAGAACGGACAGGTACGACCTGAATATGGGCATATGACCTGGTATAACGTAGGCCAGGAAAAGTATAGGATACTCATTGTTGAAAAGCCAGGAGTAAAATACCTACAATCAGGGCCATCGAAGATTTTCGACCAAAAATTTTCGCTTGAAAATTTTAGTAATGCCATTGTGGGGGCGATAAACTACACCATCCAAAACGAAAAGATAGATAAAGATAAAGTCTTGATCGCAGGGCATTCAGAAGGTGGAGTTGTTGCATCCAGAGTAGCCAACCTAATGAATGACAAAATTACCAACGTTGCCGTTATGGCAGGGGAAGGCCTTTCCCAACTTTATAGTTTATACAAATTTGCCGAAGACGGAACATTTTTTAATACAGAAGAACATAATATGCCTACTTCCGAACAACGGATAAAATACCTTACAGAAAAATGGAAAGACATTCTGGCAAACCCTAACAGTACCGATGAAATGTTTTGGGGATTTACCTATTTACGATGGTCTAGCATGCTAAAAACTTCTGTAATAGAGGAATTGGCAAACTACAACGGAAAAATATTGATTATACAGGGAACTGAAGACAAAGCTGTACATCCGGAAACTGCTATTTCTTCTTATACTTCTCTACTGTCTAAAGGAAAGCAAGTAGAACTGGAATTGATTGAAAAAACTGACCATTCGTTTAATATTTCCGACAAACCAGATACAGATGGTTGGAAATTCGTCATTGAAAAGATAATTCAATGGTTCAATAAATAAAAGCTACGGCTAACAGCGGTTTGCCTAACTGCTGCTTGCGGGAAAGCATTTTTTCATAACATTACCATAAATATAATATGCTTACAGACGTCCACCCAAAATTACCGATGCGCGACAAAACAGCGACCAAAGAGTATTACATCAACAAACTGGGCTTTCAGCAACTGGGTAATGTTGATTATGATGGATATCTGATGCTGCAAAAAGACAATATACAAATACATTTTTTTGAATTTAAGGAGTTGGATCCCAAAGAAAACTATGGACAGGTGTATATCCGCACGGACGACATTGACAAATATTATCAATCTTTGCTGGATAAAAAAATAGATATCCATCCCAATGGCCACTTGCAAACCAAGCCATGGAAACAAAAGGAATTTGCCCTACTCGACCCTGACAACAATTTGTTGACCTTTGGACAGAATATGTAATATTATGGGATATTATCTACATTAGACACCTGTATCAAAACGAACTGAACAAGCGTTATGGCCAAGGACAAAAAACAGCTATCGGCAAAAGAACGGGAAGAGCTACTTGGCATTTTAAAAGCCCGCTTTGATAAAAACATGCACCGCCACCAAGGGTTTGAATGGGATAAAATTCAGACCAGACTGGAAGCGGATCCAGAAAAACTTTGGTCTCTCCTGCAAATGGAAGAAACCGGCGGTGAACCCGACGTGGTTGGGCACGATCAGAAAACGGGTGAATACATTTTTTACGATTGCTCGGCCGAAAGTCCAAAAGGCCGTAGAAGTCTTTGTTACGACCGCGCAGCATTGGATTCAAGGAAAGCACACAAGCCCGAAAACTCCGTGGTTGATATGGCCGGAGAAATGGGCATAGAATTACTGACGGAAGAACAATACACCTATTTACAACAATTCGGAAATTTCGACACAAAAACCTCCAGTTGGGTAAAAACACCCACCGATGTAAGAAAATTGGGCGGTGCCATTTTCTGCGACAGACGGTTCGGAAGGATATTCACCTACCATAATGGCGCCGAATCCTATTATGGGGCCAGGGCTTTCCGGGGATTGCTGCAAGTTTAAATTGGCCAACATAAAGAATCTGGATAAATAATGTTTGGCCGATATTTGTGTCCCGCTTTCTAACAGTGCAGGAATTAAGATTGATGCGATTCCACCATCATGTGCTTATCCTTGCGATCATTTGACCTTATGTAAAACAAAACAGACCCAATCCAAAGGAAAACCATCTCAAAAATCAAGAAATAATAAACGTCATGTCGTTCAAATGGATAGCTTTGCCGCTATTTTTATCGAAACGCCATGGCACATTTTCCTGTCACTAATTCTAACCTGTCTGCCGATCATCTGGCCGTGTTTTTACGGGAAAAATATCCTTTCGGCCCCACCTGCACATGCAAATTACTCCGCGCGGGTATTAACGATACCTACCTGGTAACCGATGGGCAAGAAAAGTACGTATTCCGTATATACAGTTTAGGCTGGAGAACCGAACTGGAAATACATGAAGAAATACGTCTACTCAATAAATTAAAAGAAAACAAAATATCCATTTCATATCCTATAGTGGATGCCGAAGGAGATTATATCCAAACATTGAATGCACCCGAGGGAAACCGTTTGGGCGTATTGTTTACGTTTGCCGATGGCGAAAAGATTTCTCATTTCCCGGCAGAAATCCATTACAGAATCGGTTCATTGGTAGCACGCTTGCACCAGGTGACGGAAGGCATGACATTGGAACGCGTAAATTATACATCCAAGATAATTTTGGAAGATCCATTCCAATACCTGCAAAAATTTCTTTCGGCCGATTCGGATGAAATGCGATACATGCAATCGAGCCAAAAATATTTACTGGATGTATTTTCCAAAGCCGATACTACCCAATTAAGACATGGTGCCGTACACTTGGATATCTGGTTCGACAACCTGAATATAGACCAAGACAAAAAAATAACCATTTTCGATTTTGATTTCTGTGGGAACGGTTGGCTTTGCTTTGATATAGCGTACTATATTTTGCAAATCCACAACATCGAAAGATACGAGGCTAAAGATTATCAACCCAAGATCGACGAATTTATTCGCGGATATGAATCCATCACGCAAATCAGCGACGAAGAAAAAAGGCTGATTCCGGCACTTGGCGTAAGTTTATATTTTTTCTATCTGGGCATCCAATGCCAACGTTATGACAATTGGTCGAATACTTTCCTCAGTGAGAATTACTTAAAGAGGTTTATCAACGGGCTTGTAAAAAGATATTTCGAAATACATAAACTCGGGTGACGGGTTCTTATTTTGCTATTTTGTGGATATGGTATGGTTTTATCAAATTAATTTTAACTTTATAAAACCTAACTCAATGTATAACATGATTTTTCACAATCAAATCAAAATTTTTGTCCTAGCCTTATGCGGTATTTCCATATTCATTTCCTGCAAAAAAAAGGAAACGATAGGCATTACCACACTTACCTATAACGTGGCTGGCCTTCCGGATCAAGTATCACAATCTACCCCATCGGTGTATAACCGGATTATAGGAAAATTGATCAATAATATTGATGTAGTTCATACGCAGGAAGATTTTTTTTACCACGATTCCCTCATACTCGAAAATACACACAAATATCTTACGCCTTATGCCGGACAGGTTACGGAAGGCGACGGATTGACTACATTTTCTCAGTACCCGATTTCAAATATTGAGCGCGTGGCATGGACGGACTGCTCCGGATTTGACTGCCTTACCCCCAAAGGATTTTGTTATACCCAAATCCAGATCGGATCGGAATGGATTGATTTTTACAATGTGCATGCCAACGCGGGAAGTGACCCCGAAGCGCTTGTGGCGAGGCAAAAAAATATCCGCCAACTCTGTGAGTTCATCAAAATACGTTCTGCCGAAAAGCCGGTGATCGTCATGGGTGATATGAACTGTAGATATACCCGCTCGGGAGATTCGATCAGAAATGTGCTGGACCTTGGTTTCACAGACCCCTGGATTGAAATAACACGCGGCGGACAACTACCTACGGCTGATGATAATTCATTAACGGGTTGTGGTTCAAACGGCGACCAAAGAACGAATGCAAACTGCGAAAAAGTAGATAAAACTTTTTACCGTAGCTCCGACAAGGTGAAAATTTATGCAGAGTCCTACACCTTAGATTCAAGGAAATATTATTATAACAACAACGACACAATTCCTTTATCTGATCATTGGCCATTGTTTACGAACTTTATCATTGAAATCGAAAAATAAACAGGTATTATATTGACATGGGAAGAATCAATATCATATTCTTGATCGGCACATTATTCACGGGCATCATGGCAGGATTGTTCTTTGCATGGTCTTTCTCGGTTATGAATGGACTATCCAAAATAGGAGACAAGGAATTCCTCATTGCCATGCAAAGTATGAATAGATCCATTCAAAATCCCATATTTTTCCTCTTCTTTTTTGGAACAGCCCTGCTATTACCCATCTCCACATATTTGGGATATAACAAATTGCCGAATGGAACATTTTGGTTATTCCTCACGGCCACCCTATTATATTGGATAGGCGTGATGGGAGTTACCATTTTAAGAAACATACCTTTAAATATGATGCTGGATGTTTTTACGATAGAATCTAAATCGCCGGAAGAAATGGGAATACTCAGGCAACAATTCGAGCAGCGTTGGAACAATTGGAATATGGTGCGCGTATTTTCAAGTATGGCTGCATTTATTTTATTGCTGGTGGGTATCCTAAAAAAATAGTGACGAACATGGCAAAAATAAAACTTACGGACACAGAACAGGTAACGCAACATATCCAAAATCTAGAACCCGATCTGGCACATACCGTTGAAACCATCAGGCAAACAATCCTGGGCACCGATGATCAGGTTGGGGAATACATCAAATGGAATAATCCGAGTTTTTATTATACGGGAGAAATGAAACCATTTGATCCAAAGGAATATAAAAGAGATATTGCCGTATTCAATCTTCACCGCGGCAATTTAATGCTTGTTTTTCCTTCGGGCGCCAAAGTAAACGACGATTCCGGGTTATTGCAAGGCAATTATAAGGATGGTAGAAAAACCATTGTTTTTAAAGATTTGGATGACGTAAAATCAAAACAAAAAGCATTGCAGGATGTCATCAAAAAATGGTTGGCATTGGTCGATCAATAAATTATAAATTTTATAATGGTTTTAGCCCGCCATGATGGTCATTGAAATAGACAAGCAAATCACCTTGGAGCTGATTGCCCAAAAGCATGCCTCAGAATTATATGAATTGGCCAATAAAAACCGTTCATACCTGCGGGAATGGATCAGTTGGATAGATTACATGAACGGTCCGGAATTCTTTGAAAAATTCATCCGAAATTGTCGGACCAAAATAAAGGATGGCCAAGAATTACCTTTTGTGATTGTATATAACGGACGAATAGTGGGACGAATAGGCATATATAAATTGGATTATTCCAATAAAATAGGTG
>Ga0247814_10000988_pt1 | contig 18329 bp, 18 predicted proteins | sample UWRJL179409R1_FD_179947 | JGI IMG/M metagenome (GOLD analysis project Ga0247814, IMG submission 179947) | Plant litter microbial communities from Arlington Agricultural Research Station in Wisconsin, United States - UWRJ-L179-409R-1 | ecosystem: Environmental > Terrestrial > Plant litter >...
CTGCAGCGTGTGTTAGTACGCGCAACTATGGAGACAACTTCTCAGTAGAGTAACAAAGTAGGATGATCGATCTTGTGATCCTGGGAGGGGGGCATTGACGTTCCCTTGCTGTTAATTATACTTCGTCCTGGTAAGTATGCTGGTATGTAATATAAAGTCTCACTTGTCGCCTTTTCTTTCCCTACAGTACCGAGCGTACCTTACCTGTTGGACTGGACTCTTTCCTCCTCCCCTGCTCAGTGGCTGCAGGATTCCCTTTTTGTGGAAAAGCAACCGGTTGCAACGGTAAACCTACTACACTTCAGTACTAAACTGGCTACTGTATGGTATGGGTTGGCAGCATGGTTGACCTGCAATACTACTTTTATACTTTCCTATGCACAGTATCTATCTACTTTACTACATACAGTACTGTACCTACCCCAGTATGCTTGATTTCAGGCTACTGTAAGCTGTACTTACGGTACGCTACAGTAGTTGGTCGTCGTGTGCCGCTGATGCCGCTGATGCCGCTGGCTGGCTGGTGGCCGCTGAGATTCATTAGCGGCTCGATCATAACGAGTAAGTACTGTAAATAAGTCCATTGGCCTTGGAGAATCCGAGGCCGTGGTAACGGAGCGAGCAGTGGCAGCGTCTCCCATTCGACCACCGTTGCTGGGGCTAGCCGGCATCACAGACACGACTCATGCATATCTGGACATCCAGATAACTGACCCCCATTTTCCCACGAACGGGCATGACATGTCCCCCCAGAAACAGTACTAATATGTAAGATACGCAGTCCAACGTACTGCCGATACGATACATACGTTTATTATGTTGTGTGGACTTTTGGTTCCTCCTCCTTCCCTAGGTAATAAAGATGGAGCACGGATCAGCCGGACTCGATACAGTAATATTGACGAGCCGGAGAAGACCTGGCTGGGCCCGAAGATGTACATGATTAATTGCCAGAGACAGCAAGGACTTTTGTGTGCTTTTTCGATAATGCTGTTGAGGTGAAAAACTTCAACCTGAGCGACTTATGCATCATTATGAGGTCAGACAAGACAATCAAGACAAGCAAGACAACTCTTTGCACCCATATTGTTGTCGGTAAACAAGTCAACGGAAGTAAGGTGGCTGGTTAGCTAGGCAAGCTTGTGACCACCATAAACCCTACCACATAGCTTGCCCTAGCACTCGACTCGACAGGACAACACCATAAGTAGGTTCTGCCAGCATACGGACACAAACAACGTCAACATGACTAGTACAGAATCTCTACAGGCAGAACCTATCTCTATGAAACTTCTCTATGAAACTCGCATCGGTCATACTAGCTTGAATTTAATGGCCGTTGGGTAGCGAGCTTCCCTCGCGGAACTGTTTATATTCAGATTATTATGGCCAAAGCGGTGCCAACTCTAATTCGTAAAACTCCATGCCAGAAACGGAGTATCATATTTCAATAGCGCGCCGGTGAACTACTCGGCACCCAAGGCTATGTGTGGTATATGGAAGCGGTGGGAACAAAATTTTATGTGGTGGGATTCATGCATTCGAGAATCTAGAGACAGGAAGACAAAGCCAACCTGGGTAGATCGATTCCTCAATAATACTGCAATTGATTACCAGGCATATCCTTACTTGAGGCTAAATGGAAAAGCCAAATAAGCATGATACCCATCGTAAGCTTAGACTGAAAATCACTTGAACATACTGCCCAGATTAGCTATGGGGTAGACCGACAGGAGCGACCTTGATGAGTGGAGATTTCGATATTGATCCACAGTGGTCGCGAATTCAAGCCCATGGAAAACCCCTGTTAGAAGCATTATCAGACTGAATATAGCAATTTTAAATCGTTCGAGCAGGCTATGTCTGCGAAATATAGATTTATAATTAACATCATAGCATCGGTGCTTCGCGGGACAAAGACTATACCGATCCTACTGTGCTAACATGGGCTGGGCGATTATTACCTCTCTGTCAGAGTGAACAAATTATCGCGCGGCTGTGTGGAATAGGATTCATGAAAACCTACATATCCTGAACCCAAGATTATCAAAAGATCTGGCAGCATGCCATCATATCTTCCCGAAAAGCGTCCCGTAGTGGGCTTTTCCATATAAGTTTAAAAGGACCAAGGTTTCAAATGTGGTCGTTCATCGATATTCTGGATACAGAAAATAAGAACCAATGGACAATTACCCACTATAATGGTAAGAGAGCGAGTATTGCAAGTAGAACTTTAATTTCAGCTAACTGTACTCATCTTCGTAGCGCTATGTGTGATGTAAGAAAGCATGCTGGATACTCGGCAAATCCAAGACATCGATATAATTTCCCACCAACTACCGACTGCTGGACTCACCAAAGTTGCTGCCAACGTAGAATATGACCATCGCCTTAACCATATCGCTCTGTTTTATCTAGCTTTCTTTCTGTAAATGAACTCTCGCCAGCTGTGGTCTTGTGCTTGCGATGATGGTTGTTGAAAGGGAAGGAGCGGATAGAGCATTTGTAGCGCTTGTCTCTTGACACTAGAATATCCTTTGAAGTACAACATACATCTCATCAAGCATCAATTTCACTTCCAAAATAACTTTCTACGCTACCTTTTAGATCTTTCATACTGGGTCTTTCATCTTTCTTTTTCCTCGGGATAGACGTTAAAGTTTGAGCCCTTCGTCCAAGAGCATGAGCTCGCAAACCTCCTTGGACTTAATTATAGCCCAATCGATGGATATAATCTAAAAATACCTTCAAAGAGAATATGTTGAAATCAAAATCCAAGACCGAGTTCCACGTGCGTATTCCTTCGTGGATGAAGTGGTCTAAACTTAAGAACGAGGTTCAAACTGGAGAAGTGGTTAAGGATGGACCCAAATCAATGAGCAGCGATGAGTCAAGCAACCAGCGGATCTATGGTAATATCATGGAGGATGTCAATGAGAATCGGAGGTTTATCCAACTGAAGGTTAATCCCACGTTGTCAAACCCACTGATACACCAGTTCTTTTGGTTGTTTGTACTGACTCTCTCTAGGATATTATTCACTTCAAGGATGATTGGGGTACAAGAGCACGGAAGTTTTTAGACGAGATTCTACCTAAGAGTGAGGGCCAGGCGGAGGTTCAGGCTGAATAGTGAGCTGTCTCTTCTCTTGTCAGCTACCTCTCTCTTGGTGTTAACATTTTCTTTTAAGCCGCCCACGTCTGCATGTTGGCACGTTCAACATAATGCGTGACTTGACTGGGCTATATCACGGCCCTCCACTCTGGCAAGAGATTTATATCTATTTTACCATATCATCAAGCCCCAGTCAAAAACCAGAGTATAATTACTACTACACTCTAGAACCAGAGTCAAACAGGGCCAAAAAGAGTTTCAAAATTGAAGAAAACATTTGTGACCAGCATAACATGAGCAAACGAAAACGTCGCAGTCTCCAGAAGAAGGTCATCGAGCCTTGGGTAATCTACAAACAAGAATTTTCAATTCATCCGTGCTTTCAACACTTACCTAGTATCATAGACTTGCGTTACAAACGCTTCAAGGATGAATACTACCAACAAGCAACGTTTAAGGAAGCTGAAGGTGTGTTTCAAGCAGACTTCGTTTCTCCTTCTGGGCATTATTCTGAAAACAAGGATGCTCAACCAAAACAAGTTTCTTCTCTTGAACCTCATCCAGGAATGGAAGACCTTGAGCCAGGTCGATCTCTCCTATGAGACCCCCAACTGGTTATGAATAGGTTATGGGACGTTACGGTGAGATCTGGGATATAGGGATGGTGATCTGAGATACAGCATAGCGCATTTCTTTGCAGAGGGGTGCTTGGCGTATTATTAGAACCTACTGTGTTTTGACCACATGTAGTTGTATCAATTGAAAGCGTCTAAATCTGATTTCGTGGACTGCATCCCCTCTTGTAGTTTTCATCAACTTTTAACTTAAAAAAGGATGAAAGCTAGCAATCACCCACAGTCACTAGTCAAGCTTACTTTAAGCTAAGAGATATCGATGTTTCGTTCTTCTCGCCCAGCTGCGCCGCGCCTGAGCGAAAACATTAAGAGGCTGAAGTCATTGGTTGAGGCCGGATCATCACTTCCGGTGCTCTCGTTCAGTCCACAATATTTATTAGAGAAAGAATGTACGGTACAAGTGGTATATGTGCTTTCTTAGGGAGGTAGGTCTCATTTAAAGAGCGAAGCTGTGCCATTCCTACCGACAGGAAATTAAAACGAGTAAAGCCTGAACGAGCGGTATTTGCCTAACGGCGGGCTTTTGTCGGGCATGATATCTCGCAACGGGGAATAGGTCTTCTCATTCTTCACTTCCAAACATCTTTTCGATTGAACTTGAGCCTATGGTACACTGTATTGTCTTGTATCAAAATGTCACCAATGACCAGAATATTGCGTACCGAGCGGCGACCTTGTACTCTAGGCACAAGACACCCCCATTGATATTAACCTAATCCCTGTACCCCTAATCCATGCAACAACCAAAAGAAAAGTCCCATCGACAGAATCTCGAATCTTTCCCCAAAAGAAAAAAACCGTCTTACTACTTGGAGTCATACACATTCGTGTCATCATTCACCCAACCCTGTAATATCTCTCCGCCTGTCAAGTATTGCAAGTCTTTTAAGACATAGCGGGACTGCCCTTTCTCTCCCTCGCAACAACGTTCTTTTTCTCTGTGCGTGCACCGAAGACCGCAGCGGTCAATATTAAGAGCTCAAGCGGTATCATCATAACCGAGAGATAGAGCGCAGTCTTGCTCTCCTTGCACAATGAACCCCAGTGTGGCTTCACGTCCATGCTGATGGATGACCATTGGCAAGTCCATGCCTGGAGTGAGTATACTTTAGTCGAGGTGTTGACGCCATAGTAGAAGGATGTGCCGATCAGTCCGGCGATCAGGCAGATAGATGGCGCAATGAATGAAGCGATGATGTGGGCAACGCGGTTCTGTCGAACCTGTTACAGGTCAGCCTTGTCCAACATAATTGTTAAATTGAAAACTTACAGCTTGTGTTTTGCCAGCAATCAAAGTGATGGTACTGGCAACGAAAATGATTGCTCCACATGTGATAAGAGCAATGGTGGGGCGGAGATCAAACTCCCTGGGCCATGGAGACAACCGGAAGTTGGTGGTCAGGCTTGTGGTGTTGTAGACTTGGAGAGTTGTTGCGGCCGTCCCAAGCATTGTGACGCCAGCTAGCAGTGCAATAACTGTGAGCCCGAGCCTGACGGACTCTGCTACGCGCGATGCACCCGAAGCCTTTCTGTCGCTGCCATCACGAGTCTCAAACTCGCTGTGCTGGTCGTGGGACTCTTGGTAGTCGCTAGTGAATTGAGGCTTTGTGTCTGTCATTTTGGAGAAAGTTTGCATGTCCTTAGAACGTAGAGCGAGGAAACGATTGAATGTATAAGATTACGCTTAGGAAAGTAAAGAGATGCTCGACAGGGTCAACCGGCGAAGAAGAAGAATGGATGGATGCTATTGAATGATGAGAAAGGGGAAACGAAACATTCAAGTACTACTTGTAGGCGAGCGTAAATAGACGCTGGTGTTGAAACATAAATAGGAAAACTCGCAGCCCGTAGCGTAGATACTCGCGCGCAGGTATATTTGGGGTGCTCACGCTCACCCTTCCCAAAAGCTAGCCTTGTCGTCGGGAGGAGGTAGGGTTGGTCGGGACAGCATCCAGCACCCGCAGATAGACGCTCTGACGCCCCTGCATTCAGATCGTTTCCTCTTCTGTTCCCTTGAGGCCCATGATTCCACCGTGGATAACTTCAACAGCCAGTCAGAGCTGCATGGGGTAATTGGGGGTGGGAGAGTGATGGTGTTGAGCGTCGTCGTTGGTGGTTAGGGGTTGTTCGCTTCACACGGGAGGCTATTTTGAGATTGATGGTGATTGGTGAGAGATGCATCAAAGCGTCAAAAATAATCCCCCCGGCGCTTACGGAGTACTTCGTGAAACTGTGAATACATACCACACTTTACGTGTGCTCACTCTTGCTTTTTGATGACATCTTATCACAATTAGACATATGTTCAATATAGATAAGAGGAAAAGAATGGGGCTGATCTTCTACATATCACTTGAAACTGACTTGGACTGATGCAAAAGCTTTCTGACTGAGCGGAGAGATCGATGTTGAGCTCATGCAGTTGGCATCGTTTCATCTTGGAAGTGGTGTGTGTCCGAGTTGAGAGCCGTGTAATGGAAACCAGAGGAATCAGGAGTTTATTGTTTAACATTCAGCTTCTCTGGGAGCCTGTGAGTAGTGAGTAGTGAGTAGTGAGTGGCTTGACTCTGCTTGCGTTTGAGCCACCAAAATGCCAGTGTTTGAATGAATGGTCAATATTCGGCTGGTTCCTGAGGCTGACATGTTTGATATCTGAGTGACCTGAGAGGATCTAAGACAATGCTGGATGCAACGATAGCTTGTTTATGAACGTCTGAAAAATATCATCATTTCTGGATTGTTAGACTACTCTCGTCTCCTATTAGCAGCAACAGACACGTGAATTTAGTGCAAATGGGGAGCGTTCTCCTCCACCGCCATTCTCTCTATCTTTGCCCTAATATCTAGAATTGTCAAGATTATTTTCTCAAGTGAGAGTGAGTAGAATTTCTAAAGTCTATGAATTGGTAGGTATACTTCCTGTTCCCCAGATGGCTTGATGATCACGTGTTCATCGGCGTTGTAACCAATGCTTACGTAATGTACACCCTTCGGAAGCTTGCAACAACGACCTTTGTCCTGATTCCTCAATTTGATACGGAGTACACTCTCTGCAATAGATACCATGAGCTACTTTCGAACGCTAGTCCTGGTTGTACTGCCGCTTCTCTCTGTCCTCGGTGCTTATGGAACATGGGGCTTGGGAGGCAGAAATGGTTTGTTTGGTGGCATTATTGATATAGTGAAACAACAGGACGCTTTGTTTCCCGGGTCTACGGCTCCGCTTTTGAGAAAGTATACGGGAATTGGATCAATTGATCGCCAGCTCCAGATTCTTGTCATTTTCTTCTCTCCTGTGGTTGATGGAAGGAATGGTGACTTGGTGCTATTTTCTATCCTTGGCGCGGGACAGTTCGGTGGCGCGTGGGTTCTGTTGATGATGGAGAGTCTGAGATTGGGGAATAAGGGAAGGATGATCAGTTTGTGAGTTTCTGCTAGTCTGGGCTCAATGATTACACTGACATGAATAGTATCGGGACTGTGGGATTTTTCATTCAGAACATCTCATACACTGTCACGGTACCGCTTTATTTATTCCTCCATCTACTTACCTCTCCAACCGCCAAATTAAGCAAGAACAACAGCAACGTTCTTTTAATCCCCGGCCTGGATTTAGCCATTGTTCCAATCTCGCTCTTCTTGGGCTATATAATCCCTTCAATCTTAATGTGCCTCCCGGTATCTATGGCAGCACATCAGCAATTTATTGCATTCTGGCAGCTATTCCCTATCTGGACCGTTATAATTCATTCAGGTCTCCGCTTTTTTGCTTCTCGACTCTTCAAACGCGAGACTAGTGCACCGACCAAGTCTCTTGAAGAATCATATCTTGATTCCGCTGCACCAATCTATCGATTCGTCTTTGCGTTGTGTATGATAACCCACATCCCAGTCATCGCTATTATTTTCCTCTCACCCACAACGCTTCGTGGATTCTCGCCAACCTTAACTCGCTTGCTACAAAGCTCCTTTTCTGATGTTTTCATACCATACGGACTTGATGGTAACCACAAAGTGTCTGGTCTCGCAGCTGGCGCTCTAACATTCTTGCAATGGGATATATATGTTGGGTCAATCGCTTTCCTAATATGGATGTCAGCTCTATATCGAGAGGCTGCGAAACAAAGCACAATTGGAGGATCTTGCAATAGAATTATCTGGTGGAAATTAGCTTGGAAAATCCCTGCTTATATGTTAATCTCGGGCCCAGTGGGTGCGAATGCCGTCTTACTATGGGAGAGAGATGCGATTTTGAGGCAGAAGGTGAAGAAAGATGCTTGAGAACCATTTTTTTATTTTAAAAAAAGGTAGCGATTTATATCCCAATAACATTCTGCTTTCGATACGTTCGAAACATTCGGTTCTCCTTTCCACCATCCATTCACTTACATCTCAATGTGATAAAGATGAAAGACAAAAGATCAACTATCCTTCCTAAATATTCCCCATCCACCCACATAAATTCAAAATGTGGAGTTTTAGGAACAGCTGTTAAAGACAGTAGTAAGCAGGTTGCAGGAGAATGTAAATTCAATAAAACACGGGATCCACCAGTCCGGGAAGATTTCAGCCCGAGGGAGGACACGCGCAAGAGCTGAATCAAACCTGATTCAAATAATTCTTGCTTAACCAAACATGGGCAGCGCATTCCAACCCCTGAATCAAAACACGAAAGTGAAAATTGAGAGAGGGACCCGCTGCTTTCTTAATCTCCGGGGACTTCATTATGTTCCCGCCCACCCAGCGGTCCGTTGTAAATCGCTCATAAATAGTCGATGACCTGTCTCAAATCGTTAAACAAGATATAGTTAGTCTCTTCAGTCTTTCTCGGTGTTTGGTTTCTAGCGGCCTTGTGTAGAACACGTCAAGGAACTTTTATATGCTTGACCTGGTCTTCGAGGCTGCGCTCTATCAAAATCTATCAGATTTGTGCACATGAATTTAAGCTCTGTGGCTCGAGGTCAATCGAGACAGATCTGAATATCCTTATATTTCGGCGCCACTGATCTAAAGACGGGAGCTACGAAATTTGACTTGGTCGTGGCTGCCTGTTTTGATGCTTTTATCCAATGTCAGGTCTTGTCGAATTGGAGATATTCCTACAATGTTATACGCAGCACTGACGGCTCCCCTTCTTGTTACCATCTTCCATTGATAACAATTATACAATTGCTAGAAACACATTTTTTCATCACCTGAAGGGTACCATACGCCTGTTGAAGACACTCCTACTAGCACTACATCCACAACTTAGCCTTCTCTTGCCTGATATGAGACTGCCATTTGTACAGTCTCGTATGTTTTGCGAACGAAAAGAATAATTTATATTCACGATCGTGTGCTGTACGAACCCAGATAGTCAAGAGGCAGCGATCTTATATCACCCCAATCTGCAAATTCACCATCACAGCAAAAGAAAGATTCACTGCTCGTGAACCGCAGAAGAAAGAGCGGCTTGGATGCATAATTACCCCTTTCAGCATCCATTACTGATAGAGAGATGCACGCCCGTAAACCCAAGCCCGAGTCCTTGGGAGTTGGTTTACTACCTCCTGACCATGCGATCCATGAAAGCATGTTTCCAATTGAGTTTGGAACTCCAGACGATAAGCAAAGCAACAACTATACTTCCAAGTCAGAAGACCAAGAGTTAAGACGGAAGCAAAAGCAGTACTACGATTACAATTGCGTTCTCCGAGAGCCCCTTACCTCGCCTCAGAACAGAGTCGCTATAGAATGTATCGTAGCGACTGACATCAAAACCAATGTAATCGTAAGTCCTTTCAATGCGCACCGGGGAGTTTTGCAAAGGTTGTCTAACAGCATTCAGATATCTGACGAGTATGACTTCATCACGGGTTTATCTGCATACCTGGCAGAGCTCTACCAGCGTCCAGAGTCTTCCATAGTCGTAACTCTTCAGCATACTTCATGCCTACTATTTAGCGGCTCATTCGATCCCGCATATGTAATGACTGTAACCAGTATTCAACAATATTTAGAGCCTGCGCTTAACAATCATAATGCAGCCGCTCTACAAACTCATATGCAAGAAAGTGTTGGCGTGCTGCCAGAACGCGGTCTAGTCAAATTTGAGATCCTTGCCGAGAGCAACATCGCAAGGACGGGAAAGACACTAAGATTTGAGATTGCTGATTTTGAAAAGAAAATGAACCCTGAGTTCATCAACTTCAACATATCAGTTGGATCAACGTCAGGCTCAAAATCCATGCGGACCTTTGAGGCTACGCGCAATCTACCGACACAGCACGAGCTGAAATTTTGCCCTCCTGAAATAGAGGATGGAGCTCCACCACCACCACCTATATTAAGGGAGAAAATCTATGACAATGTGATGCCTACCAAGGCAGAGAGACTAGGTCGGAGGAAGAGTATCGGAGTCTGGATGTTTGGTAAAGGGGTTCGTCACGGATGAAGCTGCCATGAAGTCGTTTAAAGGCGCAAGATATAGTCGACAAATGCGACATGGCCAGGACAGTTACTTGACTTTCGTATGCTGTTTTAGGCTGAGTTGATTAGCTGACGCTGGGCATGAAATACGTAGCAGCAGAATGACGGAGGAGACCATAAAATAGAGATCAAATAAGCCAGGACATAACTTAGGGGTATCTCGCATGGGTTCACACTAAATTAGGATGGGTAGGACTGGAAAATAAAGGCACATATCACGAATCCTGTTAATATTTTTGCGAACTCTATTAGTTCAAATAATCGGCGCATTCTAGATGGTGAGTATTCTGGAGGGAGAAGGTACAGGGCTGCAAAGGCGGCTCAAGCCTTCCACCATGGCTTGCAAGCTTACCCGACACACTGTGTAGCACTGTAGCACGGGAAGACAAGTTTGAGTAGTTGAGATTTGAGCATTGCACATTAGCCAACATGCACGCTGCCGTTGATTTTCTCAAGATCTGACAAGTGGGATTCTTGGCTTGGAAGCCTTACAACTCTATAGACTTGTATATTGTGACTTCGGAGTTTTTGAGGCTCACATACAGCAGATCAGTAAAAGTTTACTGGAACTTCTTCAATGATGCTTTAATACCAGTACTCCATATCAGTGACTTAGATGTCGTTGTGAGTTACGAGAACCGAGGCCCCCTGAAAATGTCCCGTTCAGGCATAGTCATCCAGTCCCACTTATATTTGGCGGGGAACCAATGCATGATTAGATTGCCTGCATCCTCTCATCTGAGCTTCATTTTCCTTCAACTATCACGACATAGTTCCTCCATTCACAATTCTCCTACACGACCCACTCAACTGGCTCTAGCTATAAAGTATAGCTTGGCATCAAAAAGGACTTATATACAAACCTACTACCTACTCCACGCTCTTCTGCTCTATACCGTGGGCCATTTAATTCTTTATCTCGCAGCGGCTTTGATAGGCAAGTCACATATGCTGTCACCCCCCCTGGTCCTATTTGTTCAGCGATACAGAGGCTGACAACACATCAAGGGATTCAAGTTTGGCTGATCTAAACACTTCAGCAAGTAGAAAGTTAGCAAACAATTGCAGCATCCAGCGGAATCACGAGAAGCCAGTTCTACAATCACTACTTTCAGCCTAGCAGGGCTAATTGCTGCTCGAGAGCCTGAGGTATCACCAACTAGGAGTCATGGAGGTATGAAATCATTTCAAGTACAATTCATTTCTGTCGTAATTCACATTGCGGGACTCTTCACCGGTGCATTACAAAATGCACTGTCATGCGCCCGGAAGTACCACAACATCCGGAGAACTCTCCGTGGCACTTCCTCCACCTTTCCAGAATATCAGGCCGCAAAGGGAAATACTTAAAACCCCGTTGTGTAGCACTTCTGAAGCGCAGGCAGCACCATGTGTAGCCAATATGTAATTCCAGACAATCCTATATGGAACTGAAGTGGTCGGCCAGCCGCCAAAGCTCGATTCTGAGTCACAGTTTCGCAGTCGCGCAGAGATGCCATGTTTGCTGGCCGAGTCCAACCTCCCTAAACAATTCTATATGCCATTTGATAAGTGCCGAGACACAATCAACAAATTCGGGTCTGAAAAATACCTCTGCGCGTGGCCGAATGTTCATCCACACTCAAGCACCTAACCACAAATTCCGGATTCTGCATCCACTGGAACCTAAAGCTTCGGTCGGAAATGGCTGTGTAAACAAAGCGAGAGGGGAGTCATTTGTTGGCATTGGTTTGGGCAGTAAAAATAGCGAAGGTTCCCGCTTAGTTGGCGGTTTCTTCTCGCTTTAAGGATTTACCGACCCTCTCTATTCGCAAAGTTGCGGATATACTCACTGTCCTTCGTCACCTTCCATCTTTTTATTTTCCAATCGAAATGCCTCTTTTACACTCCGGGCGGCGAAGGACGAGGTTGGACCGGTTATATAATGGTCCTCCTCGTCAGGGGCCCGTCCGTCATATTAGTCCAGCACAGCTGAATCTTGAACGTGTTTACGAGCAGAACCGCCTCGAAGTCCAGAAAAATGATGCTACCAAGGCTCCTGAACCAGCACCCGGCCCTGCTGCTGTGGCGCAAGGAAAACCGAGATTACTACTGATGGGCCAAAGACGGTAGGTTTTACGATTGGGTTTATGATTGGCACTAACTTTGATCAGAAGCGGAAAGTCGTCGATTTCAAGTGTGGTATTTCATAAGATGCCACCAAATGAGACCTTGTTCTTGGAATCTACCGCTAGAATATCGAAAGATTCAATGCAGTAAGTTTCGGTGTATCTTGGCCAGAGAGTACTAACTGACAAACCAGCTCATTTATGGATTTCCAGGTCTGGGACTTCCCTGGTCAGGTTGACTTCATGGACCCTTCCTTCGACCTCGATGCCATTTTCGGCGAAATCGGTGCTCTAATTTGGGTCATTGATGCCCAAGATGACTATTTAGAAGCGATCAACCGCCTCAATAGCACAATCCTGAACCTCCAGCCCTCATATCCAAACATTAACATCGAAGTCTTCATACATAAAGTCGATGGTCTGTCTGATGACTACAAGCTTGACATTCAAAGGGATATAATGCAAAGAATCCAAGACGAATTATCTGACCACGGCGTTGAAAATGCGCCAATAAATTTCCACCTCACATCTATCTATAATCACTCTATATTCGAAGCCTTCAGCAAAGTTATTCAAAAGCTGATTCCTCATCTCCCAACTCTCGAAGCGCTCCTCAATGATCTCTGCCGCAGCTGTCGTTTTGAAAAAGCGTACCTCTTCGACGTTCTCTCCAAGATCTACATTGCAACCGATTCCTCGCCAGTCGACATGCCTTCCTACGAGATTTGTAGCGATTATATTGATGTCATAGTTGACGTTTCGGAAATCTACGGATATCCTCGCTCGCAAGAGTATGTTGAGACTCTAGAGGGGGAGCCATGGAACAAGAAGCTGGAGGATCAGGTAGCTTGTTTGGACGCAGAGAGCGCCATTGTGCTGACGGACATGAAGCGTCCGATAATGCTACGTGAAGTCAATAAATATCTGGCGCTGGTGGCAATTATGCGCGAAGGTAGCTTCGAGAAGATGCCATTGGTCACGATGAATGTTGAGACGGTGGTAGAAGGCTTGACTAAGGTTTTCGAGATCACTAAGATGAGGAAGTGAGGCACTTGGAGTTATTGAATTAGGCGTAGTGGTGTTTTTGATAGGAAATAACAAGGGATTTAATGGGAGCGCATTAAAACTCATATGCATAGGTTGTTTGTGAGAAAATGTTGTGAACTGTGAATGAGCCTATTAGAATGGTATATCTCATCCTCACCTGAGACCATAATAGACGAGACCAAGAGCTCCACCTTCTCCCAATGGCACATATTCGTGGTAATTCCCGCTTCATTAATACTTGACGGTCTTAGCATCTTACAGCAATTTCTCATTTCCCAATCAGCCATTTCCATTTGATAAAAACCCCCACCAAGCCCCACTTCTCTACTTCTTTTCCCACCTCAAACCTTCAACACGGTTTAATAGCGACAATACGAAATTGGTTAGCCAAAATTCGCCCTCGTAGCTCAATGGTAGAGTAAGTCATTTCATCTCCAATATCACTTTCAATAATTAACAATTAAATAGGCGCGTCACTAGTAATGACGAGGTTGCCGGTTCGATTCCGTCCGAGGGCATTATTATTTTGCTCCTTTTTTTGCCTTGCCATCTTTTTGATGGAGGATGCAATATTTGGGCGACCTGTTTGTAGTTCTAGTACCAGTTCAACTTTTTGTCCTACGAAACAAACCTATATTTTCTCTTGTTGACCTGTGGATACTAAATCTTTTTTCTTTTTTCTTTTTTGGGGCAAATTGACAGAGAATTATGGGGATCACCTCGAATGTGGAAAAATGGAAGAAATAAGGCATAGTAGTAAAGAGGCCTCTTAGGTAGAAGGTGCATAAGAAAAGTTCTAAAATTTTCAAGAACGGCGTTTGCCATAGGCTGAAGTACGTGTAGAATCATAGTTCTCGGGTATGATCTGTAATTCTTTTTTATCAAAGTCTGCGACATAATATCTACTGCAAAATTACTGAAGAGCACAAGGGAGGATATTCATACATATCAGTCCTTAGTAGAGCGAGCCACGCGATGGTGATCTAGTTATGTCAATGTGCACACAAGCCACTCGGCTTAGTTCTCCAGATATAGGCATGCTAATATCCTGGATTTAGATTTTAGGGTGCCTCTCACGTTATTGTTCTTAATCCAATCTAATGGTTCCCGCTGGCAAAGCATTTTGCATTGCTTCTATCACATACTGTACAGTAACAGAAAATACCATGAGAACTCCCCACGTTTCAGCAAATCCAGTTCCGCAAACTCCGCTCCAAGCCCCACGAATTAACCAGTCATTTACAAAAACAGTGCGTCTCGCAGTATGGGATTCAAGACTCTCTATTTAGGGGTGCTTGCAAAGTTGAATGCGCCGAACCCGCCCATCGTTGAGTTGTTCCCAGCCCCAGTGGTCGTTGCATGGCTTGTCGATAACGGAGTTGAGACACCAGCGACCACAGCCTGTTGGGTCCGCGAATCCGGCGTGCTAGGAGCACCATTAGCATAAGAGTTTCCATTCTGATTTGGCGCGCTGTGGTTGTCTTGTTGCTGGGAGTAATTCTGAGGAGTGTGGTGGGCAGGGTTATGGTCTGGGAAGCCAAGGCCCCATACCTTTCCAACGTGCTCCTCAGGAATTTCTCCACCGAATATCCGCTCCCGTATTTTGAAGAAGACCTTGCCGGTTGACATGGCATCCGATCCAGCTGTATGAGCAAGTCCTGTTCGTTTGATCTTCAGGATCTCAATCAAGGACTCCAAGGACGACTTTTGCTCAAACCTGGACAGCACATCGACGGTATCTGGACCTGAAGGGGTAAGCTGGCCCATATTGTGCTGCTTGCTTGCCCTCTTCATGAGAAATTTGATATCATAAATGGTAGGGAAGTATTTCTTCATGAGATCATCAAATTGCCTCTCATTTTCTGGCATAGCATTGACAAACAGTAACTTCGTGAGGTATCCGAAATCGTAGCCTCCATGAAATGATATCCAATGTACATTATCGTCCATCACAAGGCCAGAGGTTTGAAGGAGAGCTGCAAACTTCTTGGGGTCAATTCCATCTCGTTCAAGTCGTTGTAATTCTACTCCTGCTACACGAAGAGTTTCTATCGAGGGCTCAGAGTACATGTCATTCTCCATAGAGAACTCGAAATTGAATTGCCAAGTGTGTGGAATTTGTACCAAAGTCTTTCGCGAACCCTGTGACTGAAGTAATTCTTCAGTCGCTGGCGGTGTTTCCCCGTCTTCTGTGAACAGAGTGATTCCAAGTTGAATTATTTTAAGCATGTCAACATTGAGTCGCAGGGTTTGGTAGTGATAATCACTGCTACTCATGAAGTTTCCCATGGGCCGCGCGACTATTCCAGGGAATTCGGTGTCCTAGATTAGTATTAGCCATATGCATCAACTCATGTAATGATCCCTCAGCTCACCATAGCAATGTATGGATATCGTTCCACCAGCTGTCTTAATAGAGCCATTTCTTCCTCCAAGTTGTGCTTCCAGACATCACGTATCCTAGGTGGTTTCGCAGCACCTCTTGACCCAGACTCGCCCATGCCATTATGTTGACCCGCGGCGGCGAATCCCATTTGTGCTGCTTGACTGGCAAGACCAGTTCCCCCAGCCATCCCTAACCCAGACCCCCCGAAGCCGCCTGATATGCTGAGCGAATTTCCGTTCATGGAGAAGGGGTTGTTGCCGTTCATGGAGTTGACGTTCATAAATCCAGGATTGGCCCCCCCTCCCAAAGACGGCGGTGGAAGGCCAGATTGTGAATGAGAGGGGTATTGCTGCTGCTGGTAATGAGGCGGTAGGTTGTTATTGGGCGCACCAAAGCGCTGAGGATGTTGTGGAGGAGCCATGATTCTGTGTGCTATGTATGCTAGTCCAGAAAGGTCGAGGAGGAGGCTTTGCGGTTCTCATCGGCGCAGCGTCGAAGTACAAGAATTTGGTTGGTGCCTCAGTATCAGATGCCTGGGTAACTATGAATATCGGTCGCCAAAGTTGTGGTTGTTCGTGGGTAGATATTCACTTTATCCGTTGTTGTCTTGAGCTTGTGTTGAGCTTCAGGAAGTCTCACAGGGCTAGATGGGCGTGGGTTCTTGTCGCTTAGGCGCTTAAATAAGGTTTCCGGAGCAAGACGCTAAGGAGCTGGGGGGTCGACGACAATACCTCAAACACCAGTCTCTGGTTTCTCTTCTTCATTCTTAGACGATAGAGCTTGCGGGGAATCACAATATCAAAGATGCGTTTCACAAGGTATGGCAATTCATGTGATCATGAGTAGCGATCAGAGCCAATTGCTAATGGAATCATAGTGTACGGAGAGCTCCACGGCAAAACCTCACAGGCTTCGATCCAAAAGCATTCGTAGCATCCTCTGGCAGTCCTAAAACCGATCCATGGGCGAGAGCGTCAGTCAAAGCTAACAACTAAAATTTCAAAAGCTGACATGCAATCAGGGAGGCGTGGCGCTATACGGGGCCCTTCAGTCGCGCGAAACGATTTAGGGGAAGCTTTCCAGGACTAGGCATTGCAACAGTGGCATTTGCGGCATACTGCGGTTATGAATACATGTTCTTGAATGATGATCATGGACATGCGGATGGTGGTCATGGTGAAGGACATCACTAGGGGAGAATGAAATCAAAGCAACTTGTACATATGGAACGCAATGGAGCACCTCGACCACATTAAGCTGCGTGACTTGCAAGGCGTCCTGTCTGGTTTCATTAATGGAAGAAGAGATCATTGGTACCGTTTTGTAATGTGCCATTATCCTGGTAAATCTGTGGACACAACCAAGCGCCTTTGTTCATAAATCTGTTTGACATGGTTCAGACCGTCTCAGTCAGTCTAGCACATTGGAAACCAGCAATAGAGCAACAAGGTCTAGCTGGTGCCGAGCGAAGGCTCTATACATCTTTTCTGGATAATGTATCAGATGTTTCATTCGGTATAATGTGTTAAGACAATTTGACATAGCTAGAAACTGGACTTGCAGCGAGCCATTGTAGTCGTGACTCATCTTCAAAACTTGGGAATATTGCTCTAAAGTCAGTAGAATTATGAGAACCTATCTCCAGCCTTAGGAAAATCCATGGGAATTTTGGTTTCTTACAAAACCCGACAAATTCTGCCGAGAGAATTAATAACGAGGACGTGGAAATGTTGTAATCCAGAGAGGACAACGATCCAATAGTGGATGAAAATTGGAAAAGTCTGTGTCATTATCAAAACCGTAACATTGGTATGGCACTTCACCGGTTGAATTTCAGTTGAGCTTTCAAAGCCCTGATTTAGAAGATCGAAAGGATTGCAAGATCCGGTAAAATACTTCCGTGCATTTCCATGAGTGCATGCTTGTAAACAATCACAAATTCGCTTACTTGAAGATGTCTTCGCTCGGTATCCCCTTGAGCCATAAATGTTTCATCGCCCTATACTTAGCCGTATACAAGATGCAAAGTGCTGATGTTATGTGTAGACATGTTCTTCGAAAGAAAGTTATTGTTGACAACTGATACCTTTTTGGCGATAAAGTCTCCTAGATAGACTGGATAATTTACATGGAAGAATAGTTACAAAAGATCATACATATAACATGTAATTTCCAATTGAATTTACAAGTCAAAATGCTAGAGCATGACACGCGGCTGAGCACACTAGGCACAGAAAGTCAAGAAGCGGCTTAGCCTTACATAAGCGGGTTTGCCAAGGCCCAAAACAAGGCTGAACCTAACATCAATAATAATCAGACTCCAAATATCTTTGTGTAGCAAGAATGATTTGTCTTTTGCCAGCGGCCATATTTTAAAAATGTCAGAAGATGAGAGGTATCGAACCTCAACCCAGTTCCGTCTGTGGTCCTTCACGCCAACCTCCCTCCTTGCTCAGCGCACACAAACTAATCAGAATGCCGCCTCTCGAGTCCGCACAGCCGTCCACCGCATTCGAGAAACGCGAGCTCGCTCTACAGATTCGCCTAGTCTCGAGAACGGCGATTCAA
>Ga0247814_10000989_pt1 | contig 18297 bp, 18 predicted proteins | sample UWRJL179409R1_FD_179947 | JGI IMG/M metagenome (GOLD analysis project Ga0247814, IMG submission 179947) | Plant litter microbial communities from Arlington Agricultural Research Station in Wisconsin, United States - UWRJ-L179-409R-1 | ecosystem: Environmental > Terrestrial > Plant litter >...
ATTATGAAAACCTGACTGGTCTAATCCCTGGCGCAGGCGTATAACCCTGCCGTCCATCATATCGCTTGGTGCTACAAAATCGGCACCCGCCTCTGCATGCGATACCGCCATTTTTACGAGCGCATCAACCGTTTCATCGTTGGCAATGTCGCCATTTATAATAATGCCGTCGTGGCCATAAATAGAGTAGGGGTCCAGCGCTACATCGGGCATTACGATCATTCCCGGTACGGCATCTTTTATTGCGCGGATGGTTTGCTGCATAAGGCCGTCCTTATTCCATGCCTCTGTACCGGCATTGTCTTTAAGCTTGTCGTCTACCTTTACATATATGTTTACGGCTTTAATGCCCAGGCTCCACAGTTCCTTTACCTCTTTTACGGTAAGGTCTATAGAACGGCGGAATAATCCAGGCATAGAGCCCAGGGGCACTTCTACGCCTTTGCCTTCGGCTACGAACATGGGGAACATAAAATCGTTTGGCGAAATAGTAGTTTCGCGTACCAGCGAACGGATAGATTCGTTGGTTCTTAGTCGTCTGTTTCTGTGTATTGGGAACATAGTTGTTTTATTTGGCCTCACCCCTCCCGATAGCTATCGGGACTCTCTTTCGGAGAGGTGAGCAACTTCACTCAGGCCGATTAACCAACCTGCGTGTCATTGCGAGGAACGAAGCAATCTGTTTTTATTCTATTTCTTTTTAGTCCTCACCCCCGCCCCTCTCCGAAGGAGAGTGGGAGCCGCTTCACTCATGCTCGCCATCAGTACGGACATTTGAGTGAGCGGGCCTGAGTTCCCCTCTCCTTTGGAGAGGGGTTAGGGGTGAGGCCTATCTGTGAGATATTTAATGTATTTCTACACCTTCTCATTAATACTCATTAAATACTTCTTGGGCGTAGTGCCAAATTTCTTTTTAAACGCGGCAATAAAGTGGCTCGATGTGCTGTAGCCTATACGCAGCCCAACTTCGTTTACATTAAAAGAGCCGCTGTCTAAAAGCTTGCGGGCATAATCCATTTTATAGTCGAAGAGAAAACTGTATACACTATCGCCATAAATCTGGCGGAAGCCCATTTTAAGTTTCTTCAGGTTAATGCCCACTTCATCGGCCAGTTCCTGTAGGCCGGGTGGTTCGGCCATATTGGCAATCACGAAGTCTTTGGCTTTCCGGATTTTTATAACATTTTCCTCATCAATAAGGAACGGGCATTGCTCGGCATTAGGGTCTTCAGCACGGTTAAAGTAAAGGCTTAGCAGTTCGTACACCTTGCCCTTAAAATACAATTTCTTGATGGAAGGGTGCAGGTTAAAATGATACAGCTGGCTTAGCACAATGGCCATAGACGGGTTTATCTTTTCGTCTTTATAATACTTCTTGTCGGTATTCTCGGGGCTAAGGAAAGGTATATGGTCGGCCTGTTCCGAAAAGAACCCGTGGAATTTTTTTATCGACACCAATACCGAAAGCACCCAGCTGTGCGGGGCAATTTCAAGATGTACCGGAAGTTCCTTTTGCGGGTTGTATAAAAAGAGCGACAGTTCCTCCCGCAAATCAAGCGCATAGCGGCCCTGGTTAAAAATAAACTTGGCGCGCCCCTTTACACCAAAGTGAAATTGTATCAGGTCGGTGTCTACATCCCTTTCAAAATGGGTGGTTTCATCACTGTCGTTCTGAAAGCGCAGTATGTAAAAACCATCCTCTATCATTATCTCTTCATGAGAACCCATAGCGGTATTTTTTGTAGTGCCTTTGCGAAGCTGCGAAGCGCTTTTATTTAGAACAGTTCTAAACTAATATTTCGCAAGGCATTGATATGACTGCAAATTTAGGGGTTTTCGGTTAAAAAAAACGTTTTGAAAGCAAAATATCCCACAGCGACACAATTAGGACTTACAGCGTTACTTTTTAAAAGCAGTTAGTTTTAATTTTGTGAAACTTTTAAGGAAAAGTGTATACTTTAATTTATGGATAACAATAACACGTCGAGGCATCAGTACTTTTATGCGGTGGGACTGAGCTACAGGAAAGCCGATGCCGAGACAAGGGGTAAGTTTAATCTTGATGCAGCCGCGAGGCAGCGCGTACTATTGCAGGGACAGCAGGAAGGCATAAGCAGCCTTATTGTTACCAGTACCTGTAACCGTACCGAGATCTATGGCTTTGCGCAGCACCCTTTTCAATTAATAAAATTACTGGTAGATAACAGCCGCGGCACGGTGGAAGAATTTCAGCGCGCTGCTTTTGTATATAAAAATAACGAGGCTATAAACCATGTATTCCGTGTGGGTACAGGATTGGATAGCCAGATATTGGGCGACTTCGAAATTATTGGCCAGATAAAAATGGGCTTTAATGAGTCGAAAGAACTTGGACTGGTAAATAATTTTATCGAGCGATTGGTAAACAGTGTGATCCAGGCCAGCAAGCGCATCAAGAACGAAACCGAGTTAAGTTCCGGCGCAACGTCGGTATCGTTTGCATCGGTTCAGTACATTATGAACAATGTAGACGATATTTCGAACAAGAACATACTGCTTTTTGGTACCGGTAAAATAGGGCGCAATACCTGCGAGAACCTTGTTAAGCATACCAAAAATGACCATATTGTACTGATTAACCGTACCCGCGAAAAGGCAGAGAAAATCGCAGGAAAATTCAACCTTAGGGTAAAGGATTATGATTTGCTTCCGCTGGAAGTGCCTAACGCCGATGTACTGGTGGTGGCTACAGGCGCACAGATGCCCACAATAGACAAAGATATTTTAGTGCTTACCAAGCCGTTGCTTATATTAGACTTATCGGTTCCTAAAAACGTGCACGATAACGTTAAGGCACTACCGGGTGTTACCGTGGTTCACCTTGATGACCTTGCTAAAATAACCGACAGCACGCTGGAAAACCGCAAAAAGCATATACCGGCTGCCGAAGCGATTATAGAGGAAGCGATGGAAGAGTTTAACGACTGGATGAATGCCCGTAAGTTTGCACCTACCATTAATGCCCTAAAAGAAAAGCTGAGCACCATTGCCGATAACGAAGTGAATTTTCAGCGTAAGAAGATAAATAATTTTGATGAAGAGCAGGCCGAGATCATTAGCCAGCGTATTATTCATAAAATTACAACCCATTTTGCCAATCACCTAAAAGACCGCGATACTGTGGTAGACGACAGTATTGAGTGGATAGAAAAAGTTTTTAGGATAAGCCCCCTAACCCCCGAAGGGGGAACGGCCAAACCCGTACACAATGAGCAAAACCATTAGGATAGGCACCCGAGACAGCGAACTCGCCCTGTGGCAGGCCCACACGGTAGAACGCAAGCTTAACGCTATGGGCTACCATACAGAGATTGTTGCCGTAAAATCTACCGGCGATTTAATTTTAGATGTCCCGTTATATGAACTGGGCATTACCGGAATCTTTACCAAAACATTAGATGTTGCCATGATTCGTGGTGAGGTAGATATTGCCGTACACTCTATGAAAGATGTGCCTACTGCATTGCCTAAGGGCATTGTGCAGGCTGCTGTATTAGAGCGTGCCACGGTTCAGGATATTTTGGTAACCAAAGACAACCCTGATTTTGCTATAGATGCCGCCACTATTGCCACGGGCAGCCTTCGCCGCCAGGCACAATGGCTTAACCGCTATCCGCACCATACGGTTGTCGACCTGCGTGGTAATGTAAATACCCGACTTAGAAAACTCGCCGAAAGCGACTGGAGCGGTGCTATTTTTGCCGAAGCCGGGCTGGAGCGCATTAACCTGTTACCCGAAGAATATACAACGCTTAACTGGATGATACCCGCCCCCGCACAGGGCGCGATGGTAGTGGTAACCATGGAGAATGATATTTTTTGTACCGAAGCCGTTGCTAAATTAAATCACGGGCCAAGCGATGTAGCTACTTATATTGAGCGTCAGTTTTTAAAACGTTTGGAAGGGGGCTGTACAGCTCCTATAGGTGCGCTGGTTACATTTATAGATAACGAAATTCGCCTTGAGGGGGTGCTGCTTTCTATAGACGGGCGCGAAAAACTGCATATAGAAAAGGTTCTTCCTGCCGGAAGCAATTATATGGAATTTGGCAACGATTGTGCCGATGAAATATTGGCCAATGGCGGTGCCGAGCTGATGGCTTCAATAAAAGACCAACTTAAAAAGTAATGGCTATAGCACGTGTACTGTCGACCAAAAAACTGCAGCCAAACCAAAAGCAGTATTTGCTAAGCGCGGGGCTATCTGTTTTAGAAGCCGACTTTATAGGGGTGCACTACAAGCCTTTTACCCTACAAAACACAACCCCTTACATCATTTTCACCAGCCAGAATGCCTTTAAAAGCTTCCTGCTGAATGATGATGCCGCGAAGTTTAAAGACAGCACCATCTTCTGCGTAGGCAGTAAAACAAAAGGGGTTATAGAGCAGAACGGTTATAAAGTTTTAGCTTCTGCCGATACTGCCGAAGAGTTAGCATCCATCATAACAAACGATTATAAAGGCAAAAGCTTCACCTTTTTTAGTGGCAGTATGCGCAGGGATACACTGCCGGACGCTTTGGCCGCAGCCACTATAAATTATACCGAAATTGAAGTATACGAAACGGTTTTAACGCCGCATACCATTACCGCAAAACTGGATGGCTTGCTGTTTTATAGTCCGTCGGGTATAGAGAGTTACCTATCGGCGAATGCCATAACAACCGAAACCTGTTTTTGTATTGGGGCTACAACAGCGGCTGCACTTACGGGTATTACTGAAAATGTTATAGTGGCGAATAAACCGAGTGTGGAGAATGTTATAGTACAGGTTAGAAATTACTGGCCGAGTTCCACCCGATAGCTATCTTGAGAGTGTGACTGAGAAATTTTACCACAAAGCACACAAAGATTTACACAGAGGTCACAAGGCTTTATGTAGAAAGATCACAACGGACAACAAGTTGTCTTACAAAGAACACAAGGCTTTATGGATATAGCTTTGTGTTCGTAAAGCGAAGCGCGATCTTTGCGAACCTTGTGTAAAAAAACTTTGTGTGCTTTGTGGTGAAAAGCAAAAAATAAAAGATAAATTGTTGTAAAAACAAAACAAGATATGAGCATAAAGAACGACCTTTTTTTAAAAGCATTACGTAACGAACCGGTAGAGCGCCCACCCGTATGGATGATGCGCCAGGCAGGCAGGTACCTTCCGGAATTTATTGCCCTGCGCGATAAATACGACTTTTTTACCCGTTGCCAGACCCCGGAGCTTGCATCTGAAATTACGGTACAGCCTATCCGTATTGTAAAACCGGATGCTGCTATATTGTTTAGCGATATCTTAGTGGTGCCACAGGCTATGGGCATTGAGGTACTGATGAAAGAAAATGTAGGTCCGTTTTTGCCTAACCCTATACGTACCCCGCAGGATGTAGAAAGAGTGCGCGTGCCCGACATTCACGAAACCTTGGGCTACGTTATGGAGGCCATAAAGCTGACCAAAGAAATGCTGAACGATGAAGTTCCGCTTATAGGTTTTGCAGGTTCTCCGTGGACAATTTTCTGCTATGCGGTGGAAGGTAAAGGCTCTAAAAGTTTTGATATGGCTAAAGGCTTTTGCTTTACACACCCTGAGGCTGCACACGTGCTGCTTCAAAAGATTACTGATACTACTATTGCCTATCTTAAAGAGAAAGTAAAAGCAGGCGTTAATGCAGTGCAGATATTTGACAGTTGGGGCGGTATGCTTAGCCCGGTAGATTACCATGAGTTTTCATGGAAATACATCAACCAGATCGTTGAAGCTTTAGCACCGGAAACCCACGTTATCGTGTTTGGTAAAGGCTGCTGGTTTGCCCTGGGCGATATGGCGCAAAGTAAGGCTTCGGCACTGGGTGTAGACTGGACCTGTTTGCCGCGCAACGCCCGTTACCTGAGTGGCGGCAAAATAACACTGCAGGGTAATTTCGACCCAAGCAGGCTGCTTTCGCCTATCCCGGTTATCAAGAAAATGGTACACCAAATGATAGACGAATTTGGCAAAGACAACTATATAGTAAACCTTGGCCATGGAATTTTACCAAATATTCCGGTAGACCACGCCAAAGCGTTTATAGAAGCGGTTAAGGAGTACCGTTAGAGTTTTCAGTCGCAGTCTCAGCAGGCAGTTGCCTCATAGGCGGATTGGATACTATTGATAATTTATTCGCAGTTTCAGTCACAGTGAGGGTAACTATGGACTGAAAACTGCAACTGCGACTGAAAACTAAAAAGATGCTTACAAAAGGATTACGCGACGAAGAGAACGAACGGATAAATAACGTGCTTAAGCAGCTTACGGCACTCACGTTCGTGCCTGAAGGCTGGAACAATGCTGATGCCGATGTGTTGTTGCAAAACCTTGGGTTATCGTCAGATACATTAATTGCGATAAGTAATGATGAACTGACCCAGTACTTAGAGCGGTATCATTTCGATTTTGCTAATATGGAATTGCTTGCAGATATGTTAGGGCAACTTTCTGCGAAAGCAGACTTTAAAGTATTGAGGCTTAAAGCCATTGCATTATACTATTTTATACAGCAGGAGAGTAAGATGTTCTCTTTTGAAATTATGGGGAAGATAGGTGCTTTATCGAGATAATTTAAGGTCGTGTTTTTTTACCACGAAGGGCACTAAGTTTTTACACAAAGCGCACAATGCTACTTGTATAAATTTGACCACAGTGAACAACAAGTTGTCTGACAAGGGCACAAAGTTGCATGGCTAATATCCGTACAGCTTTGTGTTCTTAAAGCGAAGCGTAACTTTGTGTCCCCTGTGAAATTTCTTTGTGCCCTTTGTGGTGAAAAAACGTACAGTGAAAAAAATAAAAACCTGTGGTAAACCCACAAAAGTATATGAGCCAAATAAACTGGAAGACCGATACCCTTGCAAACATAACTGCCGAGGAGTTTTATACACTAATTGACAGGAACAGGGAACACATTAAAAAAACGTTCCCACTAACGCTTGCCGGGTGTGCCGACCTGAAAAAGACCAAAAAGTACATTGAGCAAAGCGTTGACAACGAAACCTGGGAGGATAATTACTACTTCTATATCAGGAACATAGATACTAAGGCGCTCATTGGCTACCTGATGATAAAGAACATCGATGAGCATTTATCTAAATGTGAAATTGGTTATTTTGTAGATAAAGATTTTGAGGGCAAAGGCATCATCAGTAAAGCATTGGGCGATGTGCTTGTATTTTGCTTTGGGCAGCTGCGCCGTAACAAGGTGTATATTTCTACATCGCTAACAAACATAGCCAGCCAAAGTGTTGCATTAAAACATGGTTTTATTCAGGAAGGGGTGTTGCGCCAGGAATTCAGCAACGGCGAGGGCAAACTGGAAGATATTATGTATTTTGGATTGCTGAAATCGGAGTATAACAATGAAAAATAAATTTTACCAATACATACAAAACCTGCAGGATATCATAACCGCAGGCCTCGAAAAAGCAGACGGCACCGCTAAATTTAAGGAAGACCTTTGGGAACGCCCCGAAGGTGGCGGCGGGCGCACGCGCGTTATAGAAAACGGTGCTGTGTTCGAGAAAGGCGGGGTAAACATATCTGCCGTTCATGGTGCGCTGGCTCCGGCTATGCAGCAGTACTTTAAAGTGGGCGATGTTGATTTTTTTGCCTGCGGCCTAAGCCTTGTGCTGCACCCTAAAAACCCTATGGTGCCTACGGTGCATGCCAATTGGCGCTATTTTGAAATGTACGATAAGGAGGGTACAGTGGTAGACAGCTGGTTTGGTGGTGGGCAGGATTTAACGCCTTACTATTTGTTTGACGAAGATGCCGTGCATTTTCACCAAACGTGTAAAACAGCCTGCAATAAACATGATCCGGAATTTTTTCCTACCTTTAAAAAACAGTGCGACAGCTATTTCTGGAATGCGCACCGCAATGAGGCACGCGGTATAGGCGGCCTGTTCTTTGACCATTGTAAGGCTACCGAAACCTTTGGTATGGAAGACTGGTACAGCTTTGTAACCGAAGTAGGCAACAGTTTCCTTGAGGCTTACATGCCCATAGTGGAGCGCAGAAAAGGTTTAGAATATACGCCCGATAACCGCACGTGGCAGGAAATTCGCCGTGGGCGTTATGTAGAGTTTAACTTGGTGCATGATAAGGGAACGCTCTTCGGACTTAAAACCAACGGGCGTATAGAGAGCATTTTAATGAGCCTGCCACCGCATGTGCAGTGGGTGTATGACCACCACCCGGAAGCGGGCAGCGAAGAAGAACGTTTGATAAAAATATTGGAAAACCCCATAGACTGGATATAAGGCACATTGAATTTAAAAGGCTACATAACAGCACTTTTGTTTACAGGTATTGGTTGTTTTGCGCAAACCGATAGCCTTAACAATGCCTATATACAAAAGTATCCGGAGAAAATATCGGCGCAGGTTTTTTTACTCAATACCTCTAACCGGTTTTCTATTGATTATGCGCAGGAAAACCTGAGGGTAGACCTGGTCCCGAACCAAAAAACCACGCTGAATGTGGGCGTGCAGTATGATATTGTGTCGTTTAGTTTTGGTACTGCGCCAAAATTCTTCGCAAATAATAAAGATAACAAGGACTCTAAAATGACGGCTTTCTCGGTTACTATCTTCCCCGGCCGCTGGATGCAGCACTTTGATTATTACCATCAAAAAGGGATAACGTTAGAGTCGGGTGGCGTACAGCTTGTTTATTTTCCGGAATTAAAAAGCACGAAAATTGGCGGCAGCACATCGTATGTTTTCAATAAGAATTTTTCGTTCAGCGCACTTTCCTTCCGAAATGAAAGGCAGCTTAAAAGCGCAGGCAGTTTTGCCCCGTCGTTATCCTATTATTATACAGAGCTGAACGGCAAAAAGGTGGAAGAACTGGGAGATAAAGCCTATTTTATTGATGTTGCCCTTGCACCGGCCTATAATTACAACTGGGTTATTGCAAAGAAATTTCTGGTCGCTGCCGGTGTATCATTGGGCGCGGGCTTTACCAAAACAGTAGATGATGATAATAACAGCACTACGCTCTTAACGCAGGCATCGTTAAGCATTTCGTTAGGCTATAATTCAGATACTTTTTACGGGGGCGTGTATTCTAAGGGTGTTGCCTCTAACCATAAGGCGGGCAGCAATGCAGCAATGGATGATACCATAAGCTACGCCACGGCTTTTTTTGGGTACAGGTTTGATGCGCCGTCGTTCGTTAAACAGGAGAAAGATAAAATAAAAGGGAAGTTGTAATTGATAGATTTACTGGTGACGCTAAGCTACAGAGTAGCGTCATGTTTATAGGATACAAAGCATTAATAAAAAGAGCTCCGGAGGAGCAAATGAATAAAGTAATGGCAGATACGTATTCTCAAATATACATTCACATAGTTTTTGCGGTAAAAGGCAGGGACAGCTTATTTCCAAAAGATGGAAAGAAGAATTATATAAATATATTGCGGGGATTATTACAAATGAAGGTCAGAAATTGATTGCCATAAATGGTATGCCAGACCATGTACATATTTTAGTTGGTTTAAAACCTACAATAGCATTGTCAAATTTGGTCAGAGACATCAAGTAACTCTTCTAAGTTTATAAATGATCAAAAGTGGATACCGAGAAAATTTGAATGGCAGCATGGCTTCGGTGCCTTTTCCTGTGGCCATTCTCAACTAACAAAAGTTATTAATTATATTCAAAATCAGGAAGAACATCATAAAATAAAAACTTTTAGAGAGGAATATGTTGAGTTCCTGCAAGCGTATACTATTGATTTCAAAAATGAATATATTTTTAAAGATGTTTAAAATAGATGGTAATGTATGTTGCTCCTCCGGAGCTGAGTTGCATGGCCTGTAATGATGCTATAAACATGACGCACCTCTGGTGCAGATGAGCCTAATGAACATTTTCATATTTATACTATTAAAATATTTCGGTTAAATAAATAAGACAAAACGTTTGTCGCACGGTTTTTGAGAAACCAAAGGCAGCGCAAAAACAAAAACACACACACAAATGAAAGGAGTACTGTTAGTAAACCTTGGTTCGCCAAAGAGCCCCACTGCAAAAGATGTAAAACCCTACCTTGATGAGTTTTTAATGGACAAATATGTAATAGATGTCCCTTACCTGCTGCGTGCGCTTTTGGTTCGCGGTATTATTTTGCGCAAACGTCCGGAAGAATCGGCGCATGCATACGCTAAAATATGGTGGGAAGACGGTTCGCCGCTTATTGTGATCTCTAAAAGGGTACACGAAAAAGTAAAGAAAGAGGTAAAAGTACCTGTTGCCCTTGCCATGCGCTATGGCCAGCCATCTATAGAAACCGGCCTGCAGGAACTTGCCGATAAAGGTGTTACCGAAGTAATGCTTTTCCCGCTGTACCCGCAGTATGCTATGGCTTCTACATTAACCATATTGGTATTGGCCGAAGAGATCCGCAAGAAGAAATTCCCGCAGATGACCTTTACCGATGTGCATGCGTTTTACAACAAACCCGATTATATTACGGCACTTGCTAACTCTATAAAATCAGGGCTTGAAAGTTTTGAATACGACCATTTATTGTTCTCCTACCACGGTATTCCGGAAAGGCACATTCGTAAGACCGATGTTACCAAATCGCATTGCAAAATAGACGGCAGTTGCTGCGTTACAGAGTCGGCCGCACATGCTTTTTGCTACCGCCACCAGTGTTACGAAACTACCCGCCTTGTGGTAGAAAAACTGGGGCTCCCTAAAGATAAATACTCGCTTACCTTCCAGAGCCGCCTTGCCGGCGACAAGTGGCTGGAACCGTATACCGATATTGAAATAAATAAAATGCCCGCCAAGGGAATCAAGAACCTAGCCGTGGTAACCCCGGCGTTTGTATCGGACTGTTTAGAAACGCTGGAAGAAATTGCCATGCGTGCCAAAGAAGATTTTGAGGCAAACGGCGGAGAAGAGTTTCTAGCCATACCTTGCTTAAACGACGGCGATGAATGGATAGGTGTACTGGCCAACTGGATAAACGAATGGGCCTATGCCGAAACACCGGTAGCATAAATGGCTGTATCATCTACCGACCTTGCAAAAAAAGACATAAAGAGCCTGCTTATTAAGCAGAGCATCCCATCATCTGTAGGGATATTGTTCATGAGCGTGAACATTCTTATCGATACTATTTTTGTAGGCCGGTGGATAGGGTCACTTGCCATAGCAGCTCTCTCTGTTGTAATGCCCATTACGTTCTTTATATCGTCTTTGGGGATGGCTATTGGCATAGGGGGCAGCTCGGTACTATCGCGCGCCCTTGGCGCAGGCGATAAGGAAAAGGCATACATTACCTTTGCCCACCAATTGATGATGACGTTTATAATATCGTCGGCATTTGTTGTAGCGGGTATTTTTTGGGGTGACGAAATACTGTATATTTTTGGTGCAAACGGGGAAATAATGGCGCCTGCCAAAGCGTTCTTTATGCCTATATTACTGTCGGTTCCGTTCCAGGCATTCTGCATGATGGGCAATAACGTTATACGGGCAGAAGACAAGTCGAAACACTCCATGAACTCCATGATCATTTCGGCCATAGCCAATGTGGTTTTAGATATACTTTTCATAAAAGTATTTGGCTGGGGTATAATGGGTGCGGCACTGGCTACGGCCTCGTCGTTCTTTTTGTGCTTTGCTTATATTGCGTGGTTCTTTTTGTTTAAAAGCGAGCTTAAGCCTAAACTGCACCACTTTGCCTTCCATAAAAAAATATCGGTCGAAATACTTTCTATGAGCTTTGTAACCTTTGCCCGGCAGGGGGTTATAAGCCTGCTTACAGTAATACTTAACCACACGCTTTTTGCACAGGGCGGCGAGCATGCCGTAACGGTATATGGTATTATTAGCCGTATGCTTATGTTTGCATTGTTCCCGGTACTGGGCATTACGCAGGGCTTTTTGCCCATTGCAGGATACAACTACGGCGCAGAGAATTACAGCCGCGTGCGCGAAAGCATCAACAAGGCAATACTATATGCAGGGGCACTGGCCATTATTATTTTTATCGTTATCCTAATATTTGCCCAGCCTATAGTGGCGGTATTTACAAAAGATGCTGCCGTTATTAAAGACACGCCCGGAGCGCTGCGGTGGGTATTTGCGGCATCGCCCATTATAGCGGTACAACTTATAGGCGCGGCTTATTTTCAGGCGGCCGGCAAACCCATAAAAGCTTTAATGCTTACACTGAGCAAACAGGGCTTTTTCCTGATACCGCTGGTGTTACTATTGCCGCAATTTTTAGGTATCTTCGGGGTATGGATAGCGTTCCCTATAGCCGATGTGCTGAGTACGATAGTAACCGGGATTTTTTTGAGAAAAGAAATGGCAACGCAACTTAAAGAATGACCTAAAGAAATTAATGTATTAAGAACACGCGATAGTTTTTAGGCCCTGCCTGAACTTACTAAGGTTGTACTTAGAGATTATTTCACTAAATTCGGATAAAGTAATTCTATGCACCCATTAGAGCTTATATTAATAAATGGAGATTTAAAAGGAGGTACAACAAAACCACTTGAAATATGGGCGACAGATGAGTATAGTAACGCAGGGAAATATGTAGTTAAAAATTTCAGGTACGATGCAGTTGACAACTATTCTACAGCAAAAGAAATTATTGCCTGCGAAATAGCCATGAAATTTGATATTCCTGTTCCTGATTATGCTATTATTAATATCTCTGATGAAGATTTGAAAGGCTATTACAACGAATTTGAAATGGCGAGATTAAAAAACGGGTATAAATTTTGTAGTAAGTTTGTAGAACAATGCGCAATGTTTAATCCGTTAGTTTCTAATGATTTTCTTAATCAGTATGAGATTGAAAATGTTTTTGCATTTGATGTTCTTATGCATAATAGTGACAGGGGAGGCTATCGAAACAAACCAAACTTACTCATCAACGATAATGAATTAATGATGATTGACCATGAGCTAACATTACCATTTATAAACAGTATCGCATCAGAACCCAATTATGAAAAAAGTTTGCAAAACTATAGGTATTTTAATCATATTCTGATAGATCATGTAAAGAGTATTGCAACTAAAAACCATATATTTGAAGAGTTTCTCGAAATTCTTCACAGGATTAATTTTGAAGCCCTGCATGCTGTATTTGATGATATGGATAAGTATGAAATAGCATACGGTAACAGGAACGATTATTTACATTATTTTATATGGTGTAAACAAAATGTTGAGACATTGAGAAAATATTTATTATTGATGATAAAATGAAAGCCAATTTTTGTACATATTGTATTTTGAAATATATGCATTCGCCTTATTTAGACGAAAGTATAAATATTGGTGTGCTTATATATTTTGCCAAATCAGAGCGATTCGTTTTTAAATATTCAAAGAGCCTTAGCAGGATCAAATCTATTTATAATAACATTCCTGAAAAAACAATTCAGGAGTATATTCGTCAGATAGATGAAAAGCTGACGAAAATTTCCAGTCATGAGGTATCTGATATTTCTATAGAAGCTAATGATCTTAAAAGTTTCCTTTCAAAATATATATTGTCTTCAGACAGCACAGTTTTACAATTTTCTAATTTTAAAACTATAGAAGATGTAAAATTTGAAGAAGATGTTGTTGAAAAAATTATAGTAGAGCAGTTGTTTATTGATGATATTTTGCATCCGGTTAATTAAATTATATTTGAAAAATATAGCCCCAAAATAAGGGGCTTTTTTAATCATAACACACTGAACAATAAATCCCGAAAATTTCTAATTGTAAATGGATTATAACTATATAAAATCGCTGCACTTAATATTTGTAATAACCTGGTTTGCCGGGCTGTTTTACATAGTGCGGCTGTTTGTATACCACATAGAGGCTAACAGCAAGCCATCGCCCGAAAAAGAAATTCTTATAAAGCAATACAAGCTTATGAGCTACCGCCTGTGGTATATTATTACCTGGCCCAGCGCGGTACTGGCCAGCATTTTTGCCTACTGGATGATATTTTTCACTCCTATTGGGCAGGCATGGCTTACCCAGCCGTGGATGCACGTTAAACTGTGCTTTGTATTCCTGCTGTACCTGTACCACTTAAAGTGCCACCAGATATTTAAGCAACTGCAAAATGATACCGTAAAACATACCACCGGCTTTATGCGCTTATGGAACGAGGGAGCCACACTGATTTTGTTTGCCGTGGTATTTTTAGTAATTTTAAAAAGCGCCATTAACTGGATCTATGGGGTAGTGGGCATTATGGCGTTTAGCATTTTAATAATGCTTGGGTTTAAGTTTTATAAAAAAGTGAGGGAAAGGAATAACTCCTGATGGTTGATAATGCGAAGAATAAAGGCAAATTGGCACCAATATTAGTGGGGTTGATTGCTGCTATAGCTGCAGATGTAAAATTTGGCTGGCATGGTTATAGTGTTATTCTTTGTATTGTTGTTGGAATTATAATAGTAACAGGGAAATTTTTTTCCGGAAAAAGGGAGATGCCAAAACCCGATTTTCTAAAGAGATTTGAAAGGCCGGAATCTGAAAGTTATATTGGCAATCTATATGAAAGAGCAATGGAACGCAATGGAACTATTGATTTTCTTTTAGGTAAAGGGCTGTATTATATGCCTGTCGATTTGCACGAATGGTGCGGCCAGCATGCTCCGGCAAACTCATTCAGGCATATGGAAGAATATACTAGGATATATAGTAACGAAAAGATGTTGAGGTGTCTTGAGCAGGATAGTGGAGAAATTTTGGCTCGTGAAAATATCTCGACAGAAGATTTCAATTTTATATTGAATTACATTTGGCTTTATCATACTGCTTTTTATACTAATAAGACACTTACTATTAAATGGGAAATAAGTACAGCCATTAAGGAAAGGATAACATATCATCTCAATAATTTTGTACACCTTTATGGTATTAAAGGCGGGTCATTTGATTGCAACACACCCCGTAACGAATTTTTTACTAAAGCAGCAATGGATAATGTAAGCCGGATAAAACAAAATTTTGGTGTAGATTTATTGAATAGTTAATGAAAGAAAAGCTAAATATAAAACGTTGGTCACTACGGGTAAGGATATTCCTGTCTATGATATTTATTACACTCATAGCATCCTTCCTTATTGCTACCGTCTCTATTTACCAGTTTAAAAAAGAAGCTAAAGAATACCACCAGGACCGGCTGGAACGCAAAGAAAATTCGGTAAAAGAACACATTAATTACATCCTTGCCAATACTACTTATCCCCTTAATACCGAAAATTTACCACTTATTTTTAGGGAACGAATACACGAGCTGGCCAACATTCACGGCACCGAAATTAATATTTACGACCTTAACGGGCAATTGCTTAAAACATCTAAGGCAGCATTTTCTGTAGATACCGTGAGCCAGGTTATTCCCATGAACATACTGCGCGTTATTCGCTCTACGGCCGAGAAACGCTATGTAGACTTAAAATCAGAGAACGGCATAAAATTCAGGTCGAGTTACAGCTATATAAAAGATACTAAGTTTAAACCGCTGGGTATCCTGAACCTGCCATATATAGAAGATGATGGCTACTATGAAAGAGAGCTCAACAACTTCCTTATCCGCTTTATGCAGGTGTATTCATTCATGCTGGTAATCTCGGTAATCATTGCCTATTTCCTTTCGAGTTATATTACAAAGTCGATCAAGGAAGTGTCTGACCGTATTAAGGAAACCCGCCTCAATGAGGTAAATGAGAAGATAGACCTGGGTGACTCCCCGCAGGAAATTAGCCTTCTTGTGCATGCCTATAACGACATGGTGGAAGACCTTGACGAAAGTGCTGCATTATTAGCACAAAAAGAACGGGAAGAAGCCTGGCGCGAAATGGCCAAGCAGGTAGCCCACGAAATTAAGAACCCGCTTACGCCCATGCGCCTTACGGTACAAAGCTTTCAGCGCAAGTTCGACCCTAACGACCCTAATATTAAGCTTAAGCTCAACGAGTATTCCGATACTCTTATACAGCAGATAGATACTATGACATCGGTAGCATCGGCGTTCAGCAGTTTTGCATCCATGCCGGCACAGCAAAACGAAACCCTTAACCTGGTTAAGATAGTGCAGCTGGCATTGGAGATCTTCAATGAAGGTTACATTACCTTTCATGCCGAAGAGCCGCGCATTGTAGCCCGTATGGACCGCACGCAGCTTATTCGTATTATAACCAACCTGGTTAAGAATGCCACACAGGCTATACCCGATGAGGAGCCAAGCCCTATGGTAGATGTGGGCATTTTTCGCGATGGCGATAAAGCCAAAATTACCGTGCGCGATAACGGCCACGGCATAGGCAAAGAAGACAGGCACCGCATTTTCGAGCCTAAGTTTACCACTAAGACTAGCGGTATGGGGCTTGGGCTGGGCATTATAAAAAATATTGTAGAAAATTACCACGGCACCATAACCTTTACCAGCGAACCCGGCTGGGGCACAGTGTTTTTAGTAACGCTGCCCATTATTGAGGCCGAAACTACCGAAGAACATAACGAAACAACAAACCATTAAATATACAAACTATGGCTTACGAAAATATTATTACCGAAACCGAAGGCGGCATTGGCACCATAACCATTAACCGCCCCACCAAGCTTAATGCACTTAACCGTGCTACCATATTAGAGCTTAGCGAAGCGTTTACCGCGCTTGATGAAGATACTGCCACTAAAGCGATTATAGTAACCGGTAGTGGGGAGAAAGCCTTTGTAGCAGGTGCAGATATTGCCGAGTTTAGCGAATTTACTGAAGAAGAAGGTGAGCAGCTTGCAGCAATTGGCCAGCAGTTATTGTTCGACCTGGTACAGAATTTAGGTACACCGGTTATTGCAGCTGTTAACGGCTTTGCACTGGGCGGCGGGCTGGAACTTGCCATGGCGGCACATTTCCGTATTGCGTCAGATAATGCTAAGATGGGCCTGCCGGAGGTATCGCTTGGGGTAATCCCGGGGTATGGCGGTACGCAGCGCCTGCCACAGCTTGTGGGCAAAGGCCGCGCTATGGAAATGATAATGACAGCGGGTATGGTTACTGCCGATGAAGCTAAAGCATACGGACTTGTAAACCACGTAGTACCTCAAACAGAACTCCTTGATTTTTGTAAAGCGATTGCGGCCAAAATAATGAAGAACTCGCCGGTAGCTATAAGCAAGGCTATTAAAGCCATTAATGCAGCCTATACCACAGATGGTTTTGAGGTAGAGATAAAAAGCTTTGGCGAGGCTTTTGGTACCGAAGATTTTAAGGAAGGTACCGCCGCATTTTTAGAAAAAAGGAAAGCAGTGTTTCCGGGGAGGTAGTTATTCCATTCATTGATATATAATAGACCAATTGGCTATTACCATTTATTGAAATTTTACCACAAAGGCACAAGGTTTTTCACGGAGGACACAAGGCTGTATGAATGTTACGCCGTAGGCGGGAGGGCACAAAGCTGGCACGTAAAGCCTTGTGTTCTCCAATCCTGACATCAGGATTATCATCTTTGTGCAAACTATAGTTTAGCCTTGTGGCCCTTGTGAAAGCTTAGTGCCCTTTGTGGTAAAAAATAAAACTATTATATAATAATAATTTGGTATTAATTGTTCTTTACAATAATACCAAATGCATATACAACATAAAAGTGTAGCTGGCTCCTCCTGAGACTACCATGTGGACACACCTTTCAATATCTTAACTTTTGATTTTGCCACATAGATAGGCCTGGTATTGCATTGAATGTTACATAGAAAATATTTTTTTCCATAGAATTTGTACGGGAGAGTGAAGCTTCAAAATATGTATATCTACAGATTAAACAAAGAGCTATAAGACCTATGCATCTATGTGTTAAAAAAACAGACTATCATAGTATGATATTATTTCTATGTAAAGAGGGCTTTTAAGCTCTCTTTTTTATTAAGTCAATAGTATATATTTGTGGTGTTGTAACCGTATTTAAAAATTTCATGAAACAAGCCTTAATAGCATGTATACTGTTTTTGTTTACAGTAGTACATGCCCAAAATACCCCGAAGCTTACCAAAAGCAGTGTATTTAAAGATAAATACAACGAATCATACATTGTACATGTAAAAGAAGACAGCAACGGTGGTCTGTACATGCTGCGCATGTTTAAGGAAGGCGTTCTATCGGCAGGTTCGGGCTATTACCTGGAGCATTACGATAAAAACATGGCCCTTATTAAAGATGCCGAGTATGCACCCGACTATAACA
>Ga0247814_10000990_pt1 | contig 18258 bp, 10 predicted proteins | sample UWRJL179409R1_FD_179947 | JGI IMG/M metagenome (GOLD analysis project Ga0247814, IMG submission 179947) | Plant litter microbial communities from Arlington Agricultural Research Station in Wisconsin, United States - UWRJ-L179-409R-1 | ecosystem: Environmental > Terrestrial > Plant litter >...
ATCGTTTAGAAATACCTGATAATATCCCGGACTTGCTTTTTCGTTGTTATGATTGTATCCAGATTTATAAGGAAGTGAATCACGTGAAGTTACTTTTAAAGTTAAATCTACTTGTTTATTGATAGGCATAAATAAAATGTCAGCCAAATCGCCAATTCCCGTTCCGCTTAAATGCAATTGGCTAAAACCAGCAACAATAGAATCTGAATAATGGTAACCCGAACACCAGTCCCAACTAGAAATACCATTGTCCGGACTAGGCTGAAGCATTCCAAAAGGAACTGTGGCACCTGGATAAGTATGTCCGTGTCCTCCTGTCCCAATAAATGGATCAACAAAATGTATTAAATCTTCATTGTTACTGTTAATTTTATCACTGTTTGATTTACAATTAGCGAGTAAGATTGCAGTAAAAACAACTAAAGCGATATTCTTCATAAGCGATATTCTTAATTTTAACATTAAATTTATATAAATTTGAGCGCTGTCGAAATAATTTTAGACGGATAACAAAAAAACAAAGCTAAACACCAAAAAAAGGTACAAGAAACCTAAAAATCCCAACAATGATTTTCAACTCAAACAAGTTTCACAAAATTCCATTGCACTACCATATTATCTTTTGGTTAATTTACTTCGTATTTAATACTTTTAGATGGGGAAGTTATTTTAATGACTATTTGTATTCGTTAAAATCTAATTTATTAGGTTTTCCCATTCACATGACATTATGTTATTTGAATATTTTAGTGCTCATGCCTAATTTAGTCTATAAAAAAAGATATCTTACTTATGTTATAGTTTTATTAATTGCCTTGTTTAGTATGGTGTTAATAAAATTTAACCTTACCTATTTATTAATAAGCCGCAATGTATGGCCCGAAGGTCCGGAACATGTAGATAAATTATCGCTCAATTACACCATCGATATGATGATAGGCGAACTTTATGTGATTACTTTTGTAACCGCTATTAAAATTACTTTAGACTTTATAAAAGAACATAAACGTGTAACTGATTTGGAAAAATCAAATCTTGAAACCGAATTATTGTTTTTAAAATCGCAAATTTCTCCTCACTTTTTCTTTAATACACTGAATAATATCTATTCTTTATCGGTCGAAAAATCGAATAAAACGCCTAAAATTATTCTGAAATTATCGGAGCTAATGCGCTACATGCTTTATGAAACGCAGAGTAAGAAGCAAACGTTAGAAAACGAAATTCTTTGTATCCAAAACTATCTGGATTTAGAACGAATCCGTCATGATGAAAGACTGGAAGTCAATATGTATATTTCTGGCGATATTCAGGATAAGGAAATTTCGCCAATGTTATTACTCACATTTATCGAAAATTCTTTCAAGCACGGTGTCAACAAAAATGTAGGACATGTTAAAATAGACATCAATTTTAAGATTAAAGAAGATTTTCTTTATTTTTCGGTTTCAAACCCAATGCCTACAATTACAAAGCATGTAGATAACTTTAACAAGTCAAGTGGTATAGGAATTGAAAATGTGAAAAAAAGACTCGAATTAGGGTATAACAAAAACGATTATAAGCTGTCAATTAAAAATAAAAACAATATTTTTGTAATAAAGCTTAAAATTAAAGTTTCCTGATAAACTTATTTTCTCCCTCCTTTTTACAATTGTTTTGACTCTTAAAAAATTATATAAAAAATGAAAATCAAATGTCTAATAATAGATGATGAGCCATTAGCAATTAATGTAATAAAAAACTACATCGAACAAATTGAAGATTTAGAATTAATCAATTCATTCAGTAATTCCATTGAAGGTTTAAATTTTTTAAAAAATAATACTGTTGATGTCATCTTTCTGGATATCAATATGCCTGTACTGGATGGTATCAATTTTATTAAAAGTCTGGAAAACCCACCACTCCTTGTTATTACAAGTGCTTATGATGAGTTTGCTATAGAAACGTATGAATTAGATGTTCTGGATTATTTAGTCAAACCTATAGAATTTCCAAGGCTGATGAAAGCCGTGAATAAAATCAATAAAAGGCTGGATACTATACATAAAACACCTCAGGAAAACAGCAAAGAACATCCATTTATTTTTGTGAAGATTGACAAAAAGAAAATGAAAAAAATATTTTTAGACGAAATACTAGTCATCGAAAGTCTAAAAGATTACTTAAAAATAAATACCACTTCGGGCAAATACATCATCCACAGCACATTATCCGATTTCACTAATTTATTACCCGAAAGAGATTTTATCAGAATACACCGTTCTTACACTGTAGCTATTGATAAAATTGATGCTGTAGAAGGAAATAGCATCGAAATTGAAGGTCTTAGATATGTCATAGGAAGATCTTATATTGATGAAGTAAAACAACGCATATTAAATTCGGCTATTTAATATCGCTTTTTATAAATTCCATTTATTGACTTTAACCAAATAATATCAACTTTGGCTAAAGCCAATTTAGAATAAAACCTAAACTCTGTTTAATAAAATCAACGGCTATTAAAAACAAAAAATGCAATCTTTTCAGATTGCATTTTTATATTGGTAACTTAGTAAATAACCAAAAATAAACTAAATTACACTTTTCACCAACTTAACTTTTATCTTAAAAATGATAACGCTTGAATGCTTCAATGGCAGCATATTCCGCTAATCCTAAATCATTGTATTTTTTTGCTGTGGCTCTGTTTCTATCTTCGGCACGAACCCAGAATTCTCTACTGTCATCGCCCTGAAACATTACACCATCTTTTTGAGATTGGTGGTAAAAAATAGCATGACGTTTTTTAAGCACCTGATCCGGACTCATAGGAACTGCCATTTCGATTTGGTAAGATTCCCATTCGTGCCAGGCACCTCGGTACAACCAAACCCAGCAATCATCCATATAACTATTGTGCTTCAATCGCTTTAAAGCTTCAAACAAACTGTCCAAACACACTTTATGCGTTCCGTGTGGATCAGCTAAATCTCCAGCGGCATAAATTTGATGTGGCTTGATATCTTCAATAAGATCGCACATAATTTTTATATCAGCATCCGAAAGATTTCCTTTTTTTACAGTTCCCGTTTCATAAAATGGAAGGTCTAAAAAATGAACATTGGCATCAGCCACACCTAAATATCGGGTAGCTCCCAGAGATTCGCTTCTTCTAATTAATCCTTTTAATTTTCGAACTTCAACGGAATCAATATCATTTTTTCCTTTATTTTTCAAGAAATTAATAATGCTATCTGATTCGCTTGATAATGCATTTAAAACCGTAGAAACTTCGGCAAATTTTAAAGCTTCTTCATTAGAAACAGCAATATTTCCTGAGGTTTGATACGCAATATGTACTTCGTGCCCTTGTTCTACTAATCGATCAAAAGTTCCGCCCATAGAAATCACATCATCATCAGGATGCGGGCTAAAAATAATCACTCTCTTTTTTGACGGATTAGAACGTTCTGGTCTGTATGTATCATCAGCATCTGGTTTTCCTCCTGGCCAACCTGTAATGGTATGCTGTAATTGGTTGAACATTTTGATGTTCAAATTGTAAGCCGTTCCTTCTTCTGCTAATAAGCCAGACATTCCATTATCATTATAATCTTTGTCTGTTAATTTCAGAATTGGTTTTGTTGTCAATTCGCTCAACCAGACCACTGCTTTTAATTTTAATTCTTCAGTCCAAATACAGGATTTAACTAACCATGGTGTTTTTACTCTGGTTAATTCAGACGAAGCTTCGCTGTCTAAAACAAAGGTTGTATTGTTATGCTCTTGCAAATAAGTTGCTGGTACCTGAGAAGAAACTTCACCTTCAATAGTACTTTTTAGAATATCTGCCTTGCTGATTCCCCAACCTAAAAGAACGATTCTTTTGGCATTTCGAACAGTACCAATTCCCATTGTGATTGCTTTTCTAGGTACATTATCTATTCCTAAAAATGAGGGTGCAGCATCAACACGTGTTAAATGATCCAGCGTAATACTTCTGGTTCCTGAGTTAATATGCGAACCTGGTTCGTTAAATCCGATATGTCCTGTTCTACCAATTCCCAGCAATTGAAAATCCAATCCTCCGTACGATTTAATCTTCATTTCATAGTCAATGCAGTATTGCTGTAATTCTTCACTGCTTACATTTCCGTCAGGAATATTGATATTCTCCGGAAGAATATTTACATGATCAAAAAGATGCTCATGCATAAAATGATAATAACTCTGAATATTGCTTTTATCCATTGGATAATATTCATCTAAGTTAAAAGTTACTACATTTTCAAAACTTAAACCTTCTTCTTTATGTAATCGAACCAATTCCTCGTATACTTTTATGGGCGAAGATCCTGTTGCTAGTCCCAAAATACAAGGCTCTCCCAATTCTTCTTTTAGTTGAATTAAATTGGCTATTTCATGTGCTACTAATACTGAAGCTTCTTTAGACGAATCAAAAATTACGTTATGAATTTTCTCAAAACGTGTTTCTTCAAATTTTCCTGCTTCTTTATAACTTATACCTTCTTTAATCATTTTAACAGTTATTGGTTTATTACTATAGGATAAAATTAAAACTTTATTACTGGCTGGAATTAAAAATTCGACTAATAACTATTGGTCTTCGCCAAAAGACATAATTATAAACTTAAAGTTGTTTTTGAGTAATCTTCAACAACAATCAGTGCTACTCTATTACATTTATTTCGCATATCGTGACGCTGTTTCCTTTTCCTATTCCTGCTTTTGCTACAAATTTTATGTACCTCACTTTTACTGCCGAAAAAAGTTTGATTTGCTCTATTGGATTGTTTTTAATATTCGAAAATTCCCCTTCAGATCGTTTGATCCATTTGGTATGATCTACACTGGTGTAAAATTCATAATTCGAAATTAAATCCAGATTATTTCCCACTTGCTGCGGCACATAACTAAAACCTTTTATTGAAATCAATTTCCCCATATCAATACAAACTTCCTGTGGTAATTTATGATTGTCGTCTCCAAAACTCCAGCCCGTAGCAGGATTTCCATCTATAATCCTCACTACTGAATTCATATCGCCACTAGAGGCAGACAGAATTTTCCATTTTTCTTTAGACATTCCATATTGAGCCGTTTGTACGGCACTGCTTCTGTTTTCTAATGTATCTACTGCAATCGCTTTTATTTGAACTGCTTTATTGTATCGAAAAGGAGCTTTATACAAAGTGCTTTTTAAAGTTGGAACAGAGCCGTCAACAGTGTAATAAATACGATTTCCCGGTTCAGATTTTATCGTTAGCTCACCATTTTTATCCCTATTGATTTCTGGAATACGTACAAAAGTAGGCGCATTAAAAGCTTGAATATTGGACAAAACAATACTTGCCTTAGCATCTGTAATACTTACTCTCAGCGCCGAAGCAAATACTCTGTCAAATCTTAAAATTCTTTTGTAACCAATAGTCGTTTCGTTAGCAATCGTTTTCCATTTTCCATCCACTTTTGCTTCTACAGTAAATGCTTTTATGCGTTGTCCTAATTGTATATACTCCTGAAGTAAAAGACGATTAATCGCTGTTGGCGTATCAAATTCAAATACAACTGCTGCCGTTTTTACACCATCATCTGTAGCCCAATAGGTATTTTTATCACCATCAATAAGCTTATTAGCCGAAAATGTATCGTCATTTGCCCGAATATTATCAGTCGTTACTTTAGTGCCAGCTAATAATTCGGTTTTAAAATCCGATTGAATAACTGCAGTAAATTCTTTTAGTCTCCTAATATCGTGTTCGTTAATCAATCCTCTTTTATCTGGAGGTAAATTCAACAAAAGAGTCGCATTACGACCTATCGATTTATAATAAATATCCACCATCTCATCTAATGATCGGACTTTATCATCCTCTACTTCATGATAAAACCAACCTGGTCGAATGGAAACATCTGCTTCTCCTGGAACCCATTTTTCACCATCTTCATGTCCCGACATAAATTCGGAATAATGTACTTTTCCAGCCAAATCGTCTTTTTGACGTAAAAGACTCCAATTGGTCGCATTAGCAAAACCTTCTTCATTTCCAATCCATCTGGCTTCCGAAGGACCAATTCCCCAAACCAATGTCTTAGGAGCTATTTTATAAATTAATTTATAGGTTTCATCCCAGTCATAATATTCAAGCGTGTTTATTTTTCGGGTCTCATTGGCACCGCCATAATAACCATCACCACCATTCGCTCCATCAAACCACATTTCGAAAACATCCCCATAATTAGTAAGTAATTCTTTCAACTGATTTCTAAAATAGCTAACATATTCCTGTTTGCCATAATCTGCACGATTTCTGTCCCAGGGAGAAAGATACAATCCTAACTTTAAATTATATTCCTTGCAAGCTGCTGCCAATTCTTTAATAACGTCACCTTTTCCATTTTTCCAAGGGGAGTTTTTTACGGAACGTTCTGTAAATGCAGATGGCCACAAACAAAATCCATCATGATGCTTGGCCACTAATATAATTCCCTTCATTCCCGCCTCTTTTACCACTTTAGCCCATTGACGCACATCTAAAGCAGTTGGGTTGAATAATTGAGGTGATTCATCTCCATAACCCCATTCTTTATTGGTAAAAGTATTTAACGAAAAATGGATGAAAGCATAGAATTCCATTTCCTGCCAATCGACTTGTTTTTGGGATGGCAATGGACCAAATGGCTGAGGAGCATTTGTCTTTTCCTGAGCTGCAATAGTCGATACAAAACTCAAAAAACACAGCGCAAAGAAGATATTTTTCATCAAAACAATAATTTATATTTTATAAAATATAAATCTAAAAGAAAAAATATTGCATCGAATATTATTTCGACAAACAGCAATTTTTGAAGTACTTAAGTTAAGTAAATCCAATTATTTTAGTTTTTTCAATCCAAATAAAAAACCCATCTCGTTTTGAAGGAGATGGGCTTTCATTGTAGTAAAATTAATTTACTTTATTCTGATTGGAATTGGGTTTCAATTCGTCAGGACTATCTTTCGTATAGGTTTGAAATTGTTCTTTGGATGGACTTACAAAAATATCCTGAATCACATCAACAGTCAATTGATTTTTAGGATTGAATTGGTCTGAGTTCATGTAATTTTGCAGTGAGAAAAACAATTCTCTCGAAGCGGGTTTATCCTGAACTTCTGGGCCTAAATCAGCACTACTAACTATAATTTTTCCTTTTCCAACCTGTGCTTCAAAAACCAAAGCCAATCGGCGATTCATAAACCAGGTATCAATAGGTTGAATCAACGGACGGAAATCAGCAGGGAAATCTTCTAAATTCATCACCTGAGCACGGTTTTGAATATCCCACCACTGTAAATCACTGTGGAAACTAGTTGGAAAATCATTGAAAGCGGGACTTTTATCCTGAATTAGCATTCCTGTAACATGCGGCGGACGCATTTTAAACCAGGACGTATTCCAGAAAACCGGTAGAAAATGCATTTCTACTTCTTTTCCTTTTACCACTTTTCCTGATGCATTCAAAAATACTTTTCCACCATTATTCAATACTTCTTTTGCTTTTGCATCTAACACATTTGTATAATAAATAGAAGAGGAAATTTCAGGTTTTCTGTTGGGATACACCCAAAAATCCCAATCGTTAGCAAAATCAGTTCCATTGACTTTTACTTCTAATTTTAATTTTGAAGCAATTTGAATATCAGCTAATCCAAAACTCAGGTTTCCAACAAAAATTCCATTTCCATTTTCGAATGTTTTAGGATCAAATTTTCCAGAAGAAACAGTTGCTCCTTTTTCGTTTTTAATGGTCCAACTGATTACTGCATTTTGCAATGGCGTTTTTCCCGAGTGAAAAAGAACAATTTCAGCCTTAAAAGTTTCACCATTATTGTAAACAAATTTTGGAATCTTAGCCAAAGGAACTGTTGCATTCGTAAATCTCGAATATTCTTTAGCTGTAACATATCCTTTTTCCTGAAAAAATGCATCCAGCACTCCTACAAGAGCTGTTCCCTGACCTGGAAAATCCTGTAAACCCAGCGCCTGAAAACCAGCATAACCTGGGGTTCTCAACATTTTTTCAATTTCGCCTTTATAACATAAAACCTGTAATTTTCCAGAAGCATTCAGGAAATCTTTAGACTGATCGGCCATATTATGATCTGCTAAATCCTGACGGAACATTTCAAAGTTTTTCGCTCTGTAAACTCCTGTATATTTTTGAATTTCTTCGAAATTTGGAAAAACACAATACTGACCAATTTCGTGCGCCACAAAAGGAACTTTAAACGGTGCAATACCTGCACTAAAATCCGATTCGGTTTCAGGCATTTTTTTCCATTCTAAACCTCTTACTCCACCACGGGATTGGTATTCAGCATTAGGAACTACAGGCCAGCTTCCGCCTACTGACATTCCTGTGTAGACTCTTCTACTATCTTTTGCTTTCCAAAAATCAACAAAAGCATTCAAATATTTCACCTGATTTCCTGCTGGCTCATTTCCTGCTGATAACATCGTAAAAGAAGCATAATTGCCATATTCCTTCGCCATTCTTATGGTTTCATCATACAAATATTTATCCACTGGCTGCCCCAATCCTATTTTAGGACCGTGATTAGGCCAACTCGGACCTTCAGGTTGCATATAAAGTCCCACTTTATCGGCTGCAATAAAAGCAGCTTCTGGCGGACACCAGGAATGAAAACGAACGTGGTTCAAACCATAAGATTTTATTTTCTGGAAAATTTTCTCCCAGGCATCTACAGTTGTTTCCGGATAACCTGTTAATGGAAATTCGCAATTATGCACCGTTCCTCTCAGGAAAACAGGATTGCCATTGATTAAAAATTGGTTTCCATTAATTTTAAATTCACGCATTCCAAACTGAACTTTTTTATTGGCTTTAATTCCTTTGGCATCCAAATTTACATCTAAATGATACAAAGTAGGATCAAATTCGTCCCAGGTCAGCATTCCTTTTCCAAAAGGCAAATCCAGTTCAAAAGTTTTAGTATCTGATGCAGCTACGACTATTTTGCTCTCTATTTCCTTAGTTTTATCACACTTAGAACTGTTGAAACTTTTTGCCGAAATAGCTATTTTTCCGCTAAAAATAGCTGGAGTGGTATTATTGATCGTAATTTTCACATGCGCTTTTCGGTTTTTTAAATCAGGATAAATTTGAACATCATCTATATAAACAGGTGCAATAGCTTCTAATGCAATTTTACCAATAATTCCATTCCAGTTTCCTTGTGTATGATCAGTAATACTATGCGAATCAGGACCAACATTGATTTCTTTGATACTGTTGTCTATTCGAATAGAAATACGCTGTTTTCCTTCCGTCAAATAAGACGTTAAGTCATAAACATGCGGTGCCACTAAGGAATTTTGCAAGCCTACTTCTTTATCGTTTATCCAAACTCTGGTCTCGATATGTGTTCTTTCTAAATGAAGAATAATGCGTTTACCTTTCCATTTGGCAGGAACATCCACTTCTTTTTGGTACCAGGCAGCTCCAACATAATGTTTTGCCGGAGTCAGCCAAAAAGGAATGTGAATATTTCCGGGTTGACGGTATTTTTTTAAACTCGGTCTAAAGTAAAAGGAACTATCATAAATAGAACCTGTCCACTTTGTTTTTAACGTGATTTCGTCTCCTTTTAAGAATTCCGCCATCGAACCTGGCAACTTGATATTATCCGAAAGATTTCTGTTGTACCATTTCCCAGTGATTCCTTCGTTATTTCGATCAATTTCAAAATGCCAATTGCCATCCAAATTGATTACTTCATCTTTTCCCTTAAAACTGCTTAAAGAAAATAGAATTGCCAAAAGAAGACAGACGTAATTGAGTTTTTTCATTAGAGTGTATTTATTTTTTTATGACTATGCGTTACTAATAACAATTTTTAAAATGGCACACGGATGACACGGATTTAAACTGATAAAAAACAGATTTTTATATAACAATCAGCGAAAATCTGACTAATCTGTGTCATCCGTGTGCCATTATTGAATTTTTAGTCCGCTTAGCGAACAATCATATTATTTTTTAATTGTAAATGAGCTTGGTTTAATATAAAAACGATAGGTTTTTACATTTCCATTGGTACTTTTATCTGTACGGGGCAAATATTTAAATCCTTTAATTTTAATGCTTTCTTCCATGTTTACAACAACCTGATGCGGATGTGGCGTTTTTGAAACGGTCCAGGCAGTCGACCAAAAAGTAGATTCCTGTTGATCGAATATTTTTTCAGCTGAATAATTTCCTACTGAAACTTCTTCGCTATCAGCGTAAACAATCTTCCATTTAGAACGATTGACTGGCAAACCATCTACACAAATCAATTCAATTTCAGCAATACTGCTGCTGGTATCTTTAGGATTCTGAGAATTTAAAGCTTCAAAACAAAAATACTGACCTTCGAATTCTTTCTCGAAAATGACCTCTTTCCAACCCTGACCGCTGCTTAACTCTCCCTGATTAGCAGGTGTTTCAGCAGATAAATCCAAAGTTTCTCCTTTTTTACGATGCAAAAGTGATTCGTCTACTACAATTTTGTCTAAAACCGGAACGGTTAGTCCTGTAACCTGAGCTTGTTTTGGCGTTTCTAAATCCAGAATGATAATCTCATTTTTACCTTTTTTCAACCAACATCCAGGCATAAACAAGGTTTGTTGTGGTCCAATTTTCCAATAACGACCAATATTATATCCGTTTACCCAAACCATTCCTTTACCCCAAGAACTCATGTCAATATAGGTATCGCCTACAGCATTCAATTCGAAAGTAGCTTTGTACCAGGCCGGACCATTGGCTTTGGATTTTTTGAATTTCATTTTCTTTTGAAAATCATAATCTACTGGGAAATTAAAAACTTCCCAATTGGTCAGATTAGTAGCAATTGAACCCACCAGCATTTCTACTTTCTCCGTAATTCCTTTGCGATCAATGATGGTTTTTCCATAATTTACCCTGCCCAAAGCATCAACTAAAATATCAAGGACATCACCCTTTTTTGCAGCAGGTATTTTTATTGTATGCTGATCTTTACGACGATCTAAATTTCCAATCAATTTTCCATTGATATAAATAGCTGCCCAATCATGCAAATCAGTAATCTTTATATCAAATGAAGTGGCACTTTCTGGTAATTTGGTACGATACAAAATGCGTCCCCAACCCTGATCAAAATTTTCCATCGGTTGGATTAATTCTGATTTATTGGCTTTTGGAAGATTTTCAAAAAGCGATGCCGATTCATTAAATGTAATCTTAGGAATCGAAATTACAGGATAATTGGCTGGTGCTTCTGGAATGGTTTCACCCGGATTCAGGTAATTTTTCATCAAATCACGCACTGCGTAAAATTTATCTGTAGGCTGTCCTGCTTCATTAATGGGTGCATTATAATCATAAGAAGAAACCATCGCTCCAAACGGAGGCGAATTAGCTCCACCCCATTGCCCAAAAGAAGTTCCACCATGCGCCATATACAAACTAAATGAAATATTGCGATCCAGCATGTCTTTTAAACTGCCTATAAAACTGCTGATGGATCGGGTTTCATGCGCTCTTCCCCAGTAATCAAACCAACCTGTCCAATATTCGCTGCACATGAGCGGCGCTTTCGGATAGATTTCTTTATACTTTTCAAACTGCTTATCAATATTTGAACCAGCACCAAAATTTAATGCCGTGTAAACTCCATCCACATCGTATTTGAAGAAATTCGAACTCCAGTCGCAACGGAATAATTGAACCTTGTCAAATCCTGAATTACGGACTGCATCACGAATTTGGTTCATATAACCCACATCATTTCCGAAAACACCATATTCATTTTCGACCTGAACCATGATAATATTTCCGCCATTTTGAATTTGGTACGGAGCCAATTGTTTCCCTACTTCTTTTAAATATTTTAAAGAACGTTCCATAAAATACGAATCATTAGAAGTTCGCACCTGAAGATCTTTCTTTTTCAATAACCACCAAGGCAAACCGCCCATATCCCATTCGGCACAAACGTAAGGTCCGGGACGAACCACACAATACATTCCGTTTTTTTGAACCAATCGCACAAATTCGGCTACGTCTTTTTGTCCTGTAAAATCAAATTGATCGGGCTGTTGCTCGTGAAAATTCCAAAAAAGATAAATACAAATGGTATTCATCCCCATGGCTTTACACATTTGAATGCGTTGTTCCCAATATTCTCTTGGAATTCTTGGAAAGTGAATTTCTCCAGCACGCACTAAAAATGGTTTTCCGTTTAATAGAAACGTTTTTTCTCCAGCCTCAAAAGTTCCAGCTTTTCCAGAAGTTTGAGCGTGAGTTGCCAAACTCATAAAAATTAGCAGGGCAAGAATTAATTTTGATATTCTCATGTGTTTTACAGTAATCTTGTTTTTCCAAAAATACATTTACCTTGTAGGAATCCAAAATTAAAAATCACTTTATTCCAGATTATTTTTGATTGCTCCAATTAGAAATTAATTCATTGTCAAATTATTGCTAATTAGAATCAGGAAAATTTGATGCTTTATGAAAAGCATTTTATGTTACTTAAACTCAACATTCGCTTTGTATTCAACTGAAATTTGAGGTTGTTTCACTTCCAGAAAACTCTTTTTATCACTAAAATCAGGCAATACTTTTTTGTCCAAATAACTTAAATAAGGAGCGTCTTTTAGCATTGGCATAAAATAGAAATACATATCCGTTGTTTTTAAATCTTCGTGGAATCTTTTAAGCCCAACTGTCCAGGGTTTGCTCGTATAAAGATCGTCTGTTTGCAACTCACCGTTCATCATACAAATTCCGCGATCGCCACGATAATCAAAAGTGATGAAAACATCATTTACTTTTGATAAATCAAAACTACCCGCCTTAAGTACAAAGTGACTGTTATCGGCTTGTATTAATTTAATAGTAGTATCTACTTTTGGCACACTCAACTTCCAGTCGCTTATGTTTTTAATTGCCGATTTTCCTTTTGTCAGCTTTCCATCAACCGAAGTTACAGCAGTAGCAGGATATACAGCAAAATCAATGTTTTCCTGATTATTACTAACCAATGTTAGTTTTCCATTATTATCTAATACCAATGCGTTACTCAATACTAACTTTTGATTGTCAACTTCGCCAATCAAATAGCCTTTTTCTGCTTCACTACTTGGTAAAATTAAAAATGAAACTCCGTTTATTTCGAAATCATTGATTTTACCAGCACTACAAACTACAACAGTATTCCCGTTTCTAGCTACAGTTTGTATTCCTGTACCACTAACTTTCACCTTACCTTGAAGTACAATTTCAGGAGCAATACCATCTATAGCAACCATCACATTATACTTTTTATTCTTATTGGTAAACTTGCAAAAAGGCTGTACCGTTGCCATACGAATGGCTACACCATCATAATTGACATTAAACGGAAAAATAGCTGAATTTCCTGCTTTTAAGGTAAAAGTTCCTGTTTGTGGAAATTGTATTTTTCCTTGTTTAGTAGCAATATCAATTTTTAAATTTGATAAATCTTTAGTTTCTAAATGATCCTGAAAATTATGCATAAACAAATAGCCTTTTTCTCCATCTCCTCTTACAGCATAACGCAAAGTACTAGTATCAGTAGCTTTGATACTGTCATTAGTCGAAGGCAATATTGGGTATAAAGGCGCTAAATCATTGCCATAACTTTTCAAAAAGTAATTTATCAGCTTTAACGGATAATAGCCACTGCTTACATTTCCAAACTCACCAATAGGCGCCTGATAATCGTATGATTTATTGTGAAGTCCCGCACCTTCGGTAAAAAAATAATTACCAATAGAAGGTGTCGTACCTCCATGATACATATAAAATCCAAGTCCATTAGTTCCACTTCCCACCGTACGAACCATCATAGGAAGAAAACTTTCTCCCAAAACTCTTGGACGTCTGGAATAAGTAACAGCCATTCCGGTTCCTAATTCGGCAGCTAATGATGGATATAAATTCACATCATAACTCACAGGTGAATAATCTGGTTTTTGATGTATATTTTTAAATAAATAAAATGGCGATGGACTGTTCCCGGCTGTCCAGAACGGATAAGCATATCCTGCCATAACCGGAATAGATCCTTTTTCTACAATAGTTGCATAACCCCAGCCTGTAGCAGTATAAATAGGTGCTATTAAACCAGCATCAATAGCTAGTTTTTTAAGTGTTTTCATGTGGTCACGTCCTACATCGGCAAATTCATTCCCCATGCTATTGATTCCAACACCATCCTGGATAATCTTTTTATCTCGTCCTGCAACAGTGCGCTCTTTAGGTGCATCCTGATAGGTAAATCCCCAAGGAGCTGTAGAATGTTGGTATTCATTTTCTAATTGCACACCAATAATAGGACCACCATCTTTAAACATCAGTCCTTTTAACTGTTTGCCTATTTCCTGATACAAGCGGTTGGTATAAAACAAATACACCTGATCATTGCTTCTTACATCAATAGGACGACCATACAACCAATCTGGTAAACCTCCGTTACGAATTTCGCCATGAGCAAAAGGACCTACACGCATTAATACTTCCAAACCATTTTTGGCACACAATTCTGTAAAACGACGAACATCGAGATCTCCACTCCAGTTGAAAGTTCCTTCCTTGAATTCGTGCATGTTCCAAAAAACATAAGTAGCTACAACGCTAATCCCACCGGCTTTCATTTTTTTCAGCTGCTCGTCCCAATATTGATGTGGATAACGACTAAAATGAAATTCTCCTATAACAGGAATAAAAGGTTTTCCATTTCGTTCCAGATAAAAACTATTTACGTCAATCTTGTCACCTTTAGCATTAATTCCACCTAAATCAAGATGACCACGTTTTACATCAGTATTGACTTTAGTGATGTCAATGGAATAATTATTTTGTGCTAAAACATTCATTGAAACAGTACAAAAAAAGAATACTGTGAGTGTGAATGAAGTAAAGAATTTAATTTTTTTCATGAATATATATTTAATATTTCTTTATAAATTTTCTACGGAATTTCGATTGTAGCATTAATTTCAGTTGATCCAAAATTACTATTTCTAACGAATCAAAATAGTGAAAAATTCTACCATAATACGCATTATGGAAATTACATTTTTGGTTGCGTTAATAATAAAACAAAAATACATTTACCTATCTACTAATAAATGGATTATTAATTGAAATAAATAGACTATCTTACGACCTTAAACTAATTTATATCGTAATAGTATATTTATAATGAATAATCTACCGACATTAAAAATAAAAGATGGCTTTTTGGGTCAAACTATGGTGGTTTTATCACCAGAGCAAAAAGAAAAGGTACAGCTCCACCCCTTTTCTAATAATCTTTTTCCTGATGCGATAGGTTATTTTCCAAATGCAAAACATCATAATTGCTCCAGAAAAAATGGAATTAAAGAATATATTTTTTTGTACTGTCTGGAAGGCGAAGGCTGGATTAAGATCAACGGAAAAACCATTAATCTAAAACCTAATACAGCTTTTATCATTCCTGAAAACACACCTCATAAATACGGAAGTTCTGTAAAAGATGCCTGGAGTATTTATTGGGTTCATTTTGATGGAAATTATGCAGCAACACTTTATAAACGCTTCTCAACATCCAGCGATGAAGCCATCAAAATAGCATTCGATGAAAGCCGAATCAGTCTTTTAAACGAAATAATTCAGCTTTTAGATAACAATCTTTCCAATGAAAAAATGGAACTCGTTCACTTTAGATTGCTTACTTTTTTAAGTTCACTATGTTATTCTAATACTTCAGATAATCCTATCGAAGATAAAATAAGTCATTCTATTGCGTTTATGAAAAACCATTTAAATCAGGTCTTAACCATTGATGAATTAGCTAATCAGGCATTTTATTCAGTTTCCAGATATTCTGAACTTTTTAAACAAAAAACGGGTTATTCTCCCATCCAGTTTTTCATTCGATTAAAAATACAAAAGTCCTGTGAATACCTCAATTTCACTAATCTCAACATCAAAGAAATATGCAAAGAAGTGGGCTTTGATGATCCTTATTACTTTTCTCGAATGTTTAAAAAACAAATTGGTTTATCACCAATGCAGTATAAAAAAACATACAATTAATTGGCACATTCGAACTAAAAATCATCTCAATAAAACCTATATTTGTGAACCTAAAGCAACTTAAAAATAGATTTGCATGGTTTATGAAAACTTTATTTTTTGTCTCGAAGGCGTTCCTGATGTAGAAATTGACATCGAGACTGAGACTCTAAAAAATTTAGAACATTTAGCGTTTGAGCACCAAATTTCCAGTATTTACAAAAATTGTGACACCATTGAAGGTCTGGAAGAAAGTCTGGGAGCTTTACTGTATGACGATCACAATTTTAAAGGATATGAAATTATCTATTTGGTCATGCCGGGACAGGAAAACAACATTTGTTTACATGATTATTACTATAGTTTAGAAGAAATAGCCGAATTATTTGAAGGAAAACTAAAAGGCAAAATCATACACTTTGCAAACAAAAAAATATTGGATTTAACTGCCGAAGAATCTCAATATTTTCTGGATATAACTGGCGCCCGCGCCATTTCGGGTTACGGAATAAAACAACACAAAATAAGCAGTATTCATCTGGATAAATTCTTTTTTGGATTGTGCGAAGAACTGGATGATCTTGTTGAAATTGTAGAAGAATTACATCAAAAAAACTATGCTTTATGCAAATTCCTAGATTTTAGATTGTACTATTAAAATTATTAGTGGTTTTATCTAAAGAACTAATACAAAATCCATTTCGGGAACTCGCTAAACTTTAATACTTTCGCAGAGAATAAAACAACTATTGCATTATTTAAAATTTCACACGAGCTTACAATAATGAAAAAATATTATTTACATAACGGTACCGAAAGCAGTGGTCCTTTTGATTTAGCCGAATTGCAAATGAAACAAATTACGGCAACAACGCCAGTATGGTTTTCTGGAATGCCCGATTGGAAAACTGCTGGAGAAATAGACGAATTGCAATTTATTCTAAAAGTAGTTCCGCCACCAATTAAACTGGTTCAACCCATTGCTCCAAAAGAAGAAATAAAAGTAGAAAAGAGCGAAGAAATAATTGAAGACAAAAATCCCAAAATTATGGGATTGAATAAAAATGCTTTCTACATTGTTTCTATCGTGATAGTGTTAATTATAGGTACTGTTATCTTAACTATTTTGCAGGAAAATAGAAGAATGGATTTTGAAGAAAAGAACAACAAAACCGAAAGAGAAAATCGCCAATTTGAGTTGCAGGAAAAAGAAATTCAGGAACAAAAACAACGCATAAGCGAACAGGAAAAGTTAGAAGAAGAACGACTTGACAAAGAAAGAAAAGCGGTTATTAACACCAAATTATCTGAAAATCAAATCAAGCAAATAGAATATCAAACACGCTTAGAAGATGCGCAAAACAAATTGGTTAGAGCAACCCAATTTCAATTTTTTAGAACTGCTGAAGAAAAAAATGCAGAAATAAGTGCCATTCAAGCTGATATTGCTCATTTTAATGATGAAATGCAATTACTGGAAAACGAACGCAATCAATTGGCTTTAGAATTAGAAAAAATGCAATATAAAGCACATCAAATTCCATAAAACCAAACCACTAATTTCCCGCTCACACTAAAAAATGCAAAACCGTTATTCCTTAGTTATTAGTCCTTCTGAAGAAATTATCGCTTTGGTAAAAACTATGAAGGAGGAATTAGCGAAAGAAATTGGCTTGTTTCATAGCAAAAATTCATTGGCACATATCACCATCAATGAGTTCATGGCTTCGGATAACGAAATGGAGATTATCAAAAAGCAGCTGAATGCTATTGTTGAAAGTCTAAAACCAGTTGAAGTTCACCTGAATGAATTTGACAATTATCCCAATGGTGCTTTTTTCATAGCTCCTGATGCTGTTTCGAAAATAGATTTGAAAAAAATCATAAAACACATCAATCAATCTTTTCGTGTAAAGACAATTTTAAAAAATAACGAACCACATTTATCCATAGCACGCAAATTGAGTCCCGAGAATATTGCATTAAGCTATCGCCTATTTTCTGAACCTATCAATTTGAATTTTATTTGCAATAGTATTGCCCTGCGCCTTTTTAATCCTGAAATTAAACAGTTTGAAATTATTGACTATTTTGAATTTAAGGACAATCCAAAAGCTACTTTGATACAAGGAA